>OLRF01000153.1_pt1 | contig 106905 bp, 106 predicted proteins | sample 1672061 | NCBI WGS metagenome assembly OLRF01 (sample SAMEA3136641, study PRJEB25190) | human gut metagenome | reverse complement strand
TTCGTCATACAAAAAAGCGGCCCGCATGGGGCCGCCCGCAATATAATCCGTACGAAAAATCATTCCGCCGCAACCTCGGAAGCCAGAATGTCCAGCAGCTTTTTGGTGGCATCGCCCGCGCTGATGTTGTTGCAGATGGCATATTCGTTGGCCAGACGATCCAGCGCCTGTTCATAAATCTGGCGCTCGCTGTAAGACTGCTCCGACAGGTTTTCCCGGCGGTAGAGGTCTCTGACCACTTCGGCAATGGCGACCGGGCTGCCGGAGTTGATTTTGTTTTCATACTCCTGCGCGCGCCGCGACCACATGATTTTTCTCACTTTGGCCTTGCCTTTCAATACTCCCAGCGCCTCGTCCATTACCGGCGTTTCGGAAATTTTGCGCAGGCCGACGCTTTCGGCTTTGCTGAGCGGAACCCGCAGCGTCATTTTGTCCTTGTCAAAATTAACAACGATCAACTCCAATTCAGCTCCCCCGATTTTCTGGGTGGAAATGTCGGCAACTTTCCCTACCCCGTGAGCCGGATAAACGACAAATTCGCCGGAATTGAATGCAATTTTCGATGTTGTTTTTTTGTTCATGACCTGTTTTCCCATATGTTAAAAAATGCCCCTAAAATCCTTGTTTTCACAAAAACAGGGCATACTATACCATATTTCAGGGCATAAATCCAGCCTGTTTTTTTCATTTTTTCGTCAAATTTCCTATTTTGCCGGAAACATATGCGTCTGCCGCAGCGCCTCGCCCAAAACCATGGTGGCGGAAACCGCCACGTTGATCGAGCGCGCGGCTTCCGTCATCGGAATGGTCAGCCGGGCGTCGACCGAATTGTGCACCGCCTCCGGCACGCCGGCGCTTTCACGCCCGACCAGCAGCACGTCGTTCGGCCGGAATTCAAAATTGTAATAAGGCAGCGGCGATTTGGTGGTCAGCAGGATAATCCGGCCGTATTCTTCCGGATGCCCGTAGGCATAACTGCAGAAGTCGTCCCACGAATTGTGGCGGCGATATTTCACCAGTTCCAGATAATCCATGCCGTAACGGCGCAGCGCCCGTTCGTCAAAAACAAAACCACAGGGCTCGATGATGTCCACTTCCACGTCGACACAGGCACCAAGCCGAAGCATGGTGCCCGTGTTTTGCGGCATGTCGGGCTGAAACAATGCCAACCTCATGACTTTTTACGCTCCTTTCTTCAGGGAAGAAACAACTTCCGCATCAAAACGGACGGAAGCCCCTTCGATTTCGGCCGTCGTTCCGCCGGCACAGGTTTCGGAAACTTTGTCTCCCTCCGGCACCAGCACCTGAACTTTGATATACTCTTCATTCTCGCGCAGAGCCTGACGGAGTTTTTCGTCGTCGGTCTGCCAGCACAGACGGATGCGGTCGGAAATGTCAAAGTTTTTCTCCTTACGCAGGTTCTGCACCAGGCGGACAAAGTCGCGCGCCATGCCTTCTTTGACCAGTTCTTCGGTCACTTCGGTGTCAAGCACCACCACCGCCTTGTTGTCGGCAAAGGCTTTGCCTGCCTTGCCGCCCAAGATTTCCAGACGTTCTTCGTACAGGTCGGGCGTCAGGAAAATACCGGCGACCGAGATGCCGCCGTCGCCGTCCGCCCAGCAGGAAACGCCGGTCTTTTTATATTCGTTATAAGCGGCCATAACCCTGCCCATGTCTTTGCCGAGCTTTTTGCCGAGCAGCGGCGTGTAAAGATAAAGCGACTGCGCCGCATAAGCGCCGACGTCGGCGTCAATATTAACCTGCTTGACGTTTAATTCGTCTTTGATTATCTCGCGGTAGCGGTCATTCAAAAAGTCCAGACCGCTGCCGGCAACCGTCAGGCTATTTAAGGGCAGACGGTTGCGGAGGTTCTTTTCCTCGCGGACGAATTTGCCGGCCGAACAAAGTTCCTGAACAAAGTCCATCTGCCGGACCAGTTCGTCGTCCGCCGCCACATTTTCCAGCAGCGGATAATCCGTCAGGTGAACGGAAGCTTCCGCATCGACCAGCGCCTGATAAACATACTCGGTGGTAAACGGCATTAACGGCGCCATAATTTTGCACAAATTAACCAAAACGGTATAAAGAACGTCAAACGCCTGATTGTCGCCTGTCCAGAAGCGGTCGCGGGTGCGGCGGATGTACCAGTTGTTCAAAACTTCCATAAACGCGGCGATTTCGCTGCAGGAATGGGCAACATCATAAGTATCCAGCCCTTTTTTGACTTCGGCCGACAGCTTTTTCAACTTGGAAAGAATATAGTTGTCCAAAGATTCGTCTGAAGTGCTGACTTCTTTGGCTTTGTAGCCTTCGGCGTTGGCATAGAGGGTAAAGAAGTAAAAAGCGTTCCAGAACGGAATCTGCGCGACCCGCGCCGCTTTCACGATTTCCTTTCCTTCCTGATCGACGGCCAGGTTTCCGCCCTTTAACACCGGCGAAGAAACCAGGAACCAGCGCAGCGTGTCGGAACCGATCTTGTCGAGCACCATTGCCGGATCGGGGTAGTTTTTCAGCCGTTTGGACAGTTTCTGCCCGCCTTCGGCCATCAGCAGCCCGGTGCAGATGCAGTTTTTGAAGGCCGGTTTGTGATGCAGCGCGGTCGACAGCACGGTCAGAGTATAAAACCAGCCGCGGGTCTGATCCATCGCTTCGACAATAAAATCGGCCGGGAAATGATTTTCAAACCATTCTTTGTTGTCGAAAGGATAATGAACCTGCGCATAGGGCATCGAACCGGATTCAAACCAGCAGTCAAACACGTCGGAAACACGGCGCATCATGCTTTTGCCGGTAGGATCGGCAGGGTTCGGGTAAACCACTTCGTCAATATAGGGTTTGTGCAGATCGGTCACCTCAATGCCGGTTTTCTCCCGGATTTCGGCAATTGAACCGAAAACGTCGACATGCGGATATTTCGGGTCGTCCGACTTCCAGACCGGAATCGGCGTTCCCCAGAAACGGTTGCGCGAGATCGACCAGTCGCGGGCGCCTTCCAGCCATTTGCCGAAGCGGCCGTCTTTGATATGTTCCGGCACCCAGTTGATTTCCTGATTGAGCCGCACCATCTCGTCACGGAAATCCGTCACCTTGACAAACCAGGAACTCATCGCCTTGTAGATCAGCGGCGTATCGGTACGCCAGCAGAAAGGATAGGAGTGGGTATACTGTTCTTTCTTAACCAGAAGCCCGTTTTGTTTCAGCCACTGCATCACCGGTTCGTTGGCCTCAAACACCTGCTTGCCCGCATAATCGGAAACTTCGGCAGTAAACTTGCCGGCTTCGTCGACCGGACAGACAACCGGGAAGTTTTCGTCATAAGCGCGGCAGGCTTCAAAGTCGTCCTGACCGAAACCGGGAGCGATATGAACGACGCCGGTGCCGTCTTCGGTCGAAACGAACTCGCCCGCCAAAACCCTGAACGCGCCTTTTTCCTTCAGATGTTTGAAATAAGGGAACATCGGCTCATAACTTAAGCCCACCAGTTCGGAACCTTTGAGAGTGCCGACCCGTTCGGCTTTGGCCAGCTGCTGCTTGTAACGGCCGAGCAAAGCTTCCGCCAGAACATATTTCTGACCGTCCTCTTCCATCACCGCGTAGGAAATGTCATTGCCGACCGCCAGCATCAGGTTGGAAGGCAGCGTCCACGGCGTGGTCGTCCAAACCAGAATTTTCATGCCGTTTTCCAGCTTGAACAAAACGGTGATGGCGGTATCGGTTTTATCCTGATAGCCCTGGTTGACCTCAAAGTTGGAAAGCGGGGTTTCCGCCGCCCAAGAATAAGGCAGCACGCGGAAATCTTCATAAATCAGCCCCTTGTCGTAAAGATCCTTAAAATTGTGAATGACGCTTTCCATAAACGGCAGATCCATGGTTTTGTAATCGTGGGAAAAGTCTACCCAGCGGCCGATCCGCTTGAACATATCGACCCAGATGTTGGAATATTTCAGTACGTCCTGACGGCAGAAATTGTTGAATTTTTCAACCCCAAACTCTTCAATCTGTTTGCGGCCGGAAACGCCGAGCTGCTTTTCCGCCGACATTTCGGCCGGCAGACCGTGGCAGTCCCAGCCCAGGCGGCGTTCAACCTTTTTGCCGCTCATGGTCTGAAAACGGGCGACCACGTCTTTGACATAAGACACCATGATGTGCCCGTAGTGAGGGGTGCCGTTGGCAAACGGCGGTCCGTCGTAAAAAACGAACTCGGCCGCGCCGTCGCGGTTATGAACCGATTTTTCAAAGGTTTTGTCTTCTTCCCAGAATTTGAGAACACGTTTTTCCAGTTCGGCAAAATCCGGTTTTGCCTGTTGTTCAGCATAATGTTTCGTCATTAATCCAACACCTTAAATTTCTGCTATGGTTTTTAATTTGATTTCGATTTAGAAAATTTTGAATTTTTATGTGCAAAAAAGTATAATCCCCTTAGGGGATAATAATGAAAAAGGAATGTATCAAAAAACTGCACATAAACAAAAACCCTGCGGTAAAACTTACAGCTTGTTAATGTAATACAACAACTCCGCCGAGTCAAGCGCTTATGTCATCGGCTTTCACCGGCTACCTCTTCCCGCGGCCGGTCCGTTTCCGCAATCGGGCGAATCACCCGGCAGGGATTGCCGGCGGCCACCACGCCCGCGGGAATGTCGCGGTTGACCACGCTGCCGGCGCCGACCACACTGCCGCTGCCGATCGTCACGCCCGGCAAAACGCTGACGCCGGCGCCGATCCAGACGTTGTCGCCGACCGTTATCGGCCTCGCATATTCCAGCCCCCGGCCGCGCAGTCCGGCGTCAAGCGGATGCCCGGCGGTATAGAATCCGCAGTTCGGACCGACAAAAACGTTGTCGCCGAAAACGACTTTTGCCCCGTCAAGTATAACGCAATTATGGTTGGCGTAAAAGTTTTCGCCGATTTCAACGTTTTGGCCGTAATCACACCAAAAGGGAGCATTGATTTCAAAACGGCGGCCGGTTTTGCCGAGCAGCCGGCGGAGCAGCGCCAGCCGTTCGTCTTCCCTTGCCGGCGACAGCCGGTTATATTCAAAACACAGTTCCTTGCAGCGGCGGCGTTCGGCCAGCAGTTCTTCGTCATAATTGGCGTCATACAGCAGCCCCTGCCGCATTTTTTCTTCTTCCGTCATGTTTTTCTCCTTGCTGCTTTCAATATAACCGATAAAAAAAATCAGACAACCGCTTTTGCTCTGCATATCTTTTGCTTGAATTTTGCGTCAAAATAAGGTATATTTTGTCTATAAAGGATTATAAGGAACAAAGGAAACAAAACATGGACGGCAAAAAAATCGCCCGCGGCGGCGTTACGGTGGCGGAAACACTTGTAAAATACGGCATCAAAGGCAGCGGCCTGATAATTCGCTGCGGCTGCGAAGCAACCGGCGTTCTGCTGAAAGAAGTCGGCAGTCTGGCTTCGCATTTTTCCGGCTGTTCGCTTGGCAGCAACATCGGCAACTTTCTGATGAGCAAGACGCAAAAGGCCGTAGACTGGAGCACCCAAAAGGTTGAAAACGGCAGCATCTCCCTGCTTAAAAAACTGGCCGACAAGGCCCGTAACGGACTGACCTGAAGATGGAATGCGCAAAAGACTATCAGGCGGTTGTCAGCGCGGACGGCAAATTGGCCTTTATCATTCCCGCCGGCAAAAGCGAACCTCATTCGCCGAAACTAATATACAACGGCGGCGAATCGGCGTTGCTTTACCGGTCGGCGGCAGACATTCTGGTTTTGGACAAACTGCACGAGGAAGCGCAAAAGGCGCTCCGCCGGAAACGGTCGGTCGTAATCATTGAAGCCGACTATGCCGGCGGCAAAACCGTATACGACTACGAAGCTGCGGTTTGCCGCACATAAGGACGGTTTTTCCGTCTTTTTTGCCCAAAAACTTTCAAGGCGTCAAAGGCCTTGAATTTTTTTTGTTCCCGTGATACAAAAACTTTCAGCAAACAATTATTCTGACCACTAAAACTTTTACATCATGATCGCTGCATGCGTCATCATCTGGCTGTTGCTGCTGTTTGCCGACGATGACAAAAAAACAGAAAACGAATAAGCTTTTGTTTTTTTCCGCAAACGCTTGACAAACCTTCCCGTTCCTTAAAAAACGGCCTTTTGCCCTTTTTTGGCGAACTTTTACCCTTTTAGAAACCTTTTTGCCGCCGGCAGAAAGGTTTTTCTTTTGCCCTTTTCCGCTGCAAAACAGATATTGACTTTTGTTTTATTCCCTCTATTCTGGACGGCGGAATGCAGGGTCTGCATTTCAGCGCCTTTAAAAGGTGCGGAGCCTTCAACAGCTCTACATAATCCGGTGCATGGTATATGGCATCGTTATTTTTCGTGCATATATTATGCACCGTTATCTTTCCCTAGCCGGAATATGGTCGGGGAGCTTTTGGCGTATGTTCAGAATCCGTCCGCGGATTTAAAGGCCAAAAGGTCATGTGATTATGTGTGATGTTGAACTCTCCGACCACCTTTGCAAGGTGGTTTTGCTTTTTATTACGGAGAAAACATCATCATGGCAGAGAAAAGTATCCCGGTAAGCGTTATCATGCCCGTTTACAATGCCGGCGTTTACCTGAAACCGGCTTTGGAAAGCCTGCTTGAACAAACGCTGAAGGAAATCGAAATCATTGCCGTCGACGACGGCTCGACCGACGGTTCGGAGCAATTGCTTGCCGAATACGCCGCCCGCAACAAACGGCTGAAGCTCATTTCCCTCAAACGCAGCGGCGCGGCCGCCGCCCGCAACCGCGGCATTGAAGCCGCACGCGGCAAATGGCTGTGGTTTGCCGACGCCGACGACATTGCCGCCCCCGATCTGGCGGAAAAAATGTACCGCCGGGGAGAAGAGACCGACAGCGACATGGTAATTTGTCAGGCAAATTTTTTAGACGTTGACGGAAAAAAGACGCTGATGAAAAACACCCTTGTCGTCAACCGGCTGCCGCCGGCGGAACCGTTTTCCCTGCCGGATGCAGGAACGTTCCTTTTCACCAACTCCGCCGTCTGGAACAAACTTTACCGCCGCGACTTCGTCATCGGCAAAGACATCCGCTTTCAAAACCTTTCTTCCTGCAACGACGTCGCTTTCGGTGTGCTTGCCCTGGCCGAAGCCGCGCGGATATGTACCGTCCGGGAAGCCTTGTACAACTACCGCATCGGCATTTCCGGCAACATTTCGGCATCGCGCGGACGCTGTGCCGCAAACATCGTCATGGCGGCGCGTTATGTGCGCGACGAACTCGAGCGGCGACATTTCCGGCAACGGATCATCGACCGGTTTTATGCGCGGATCGCTCATTCCTTCGCTTATGAATACCAACAAACCGCCGGCCGCTGGCAGAAACACAAGTTGCTCAAACTGTTTAAAGCTTTTTTGCCCAAAGCCCTCTTCAAACGCCAGTTCAAAGACGAAGCGCCGATAAAAGACCTATTGTTCAAGAAAACAAAGCTGGGAAACAAACGCGTCGTCCGTCTGGCAGGCATAAAAATCGCTTATCACAAAAAGGAAAAGGCCGTTCCCGTCCGTTCGGCAAAAAGTGACCTGCATTTCCGCGGTTTTAACCGGCTGGCGTTTTGCATCCGCAGCAATCTGCGCAAACTGCCGGAAAACGTCGATCTTGTCGTCGGCGTGCCGCGGTCGGGAATCATCCCGGCTTACATGATCGCCCTGTTTTTAAACAAACCGGCCTGCTCGCTCAACGAATTCGTCAACGGCTGCCGGCCGGCAAACGGCAACCGTCCGCTCAAAGAAGGAACCGTCCGGCAGGTGCTGGTGGTGGACGACTCCGTTTATTCCGGCAGCGCGCTGAAAAAGACCAAAGAAATTCTAGCACCGCTTGCCGGAAAATACGAACTGACGTATCTTTGCATTTATTCCCATCCCAAGGCCGACCCCAAACCGGACATCTTTTTTGAAACGGTGCCGACGCCGCGGCTGTTCCAATGGAACTACCTCAACCATGCCGTCGCCGGCCGGGCCTGCTTTGACATTGACGGCGTCCTTTGCTTTGACCCGAGCGAAGAACAAAACGATGACGGCCCGAAATACGTCGATTTCCTGCTGCATGCGCGGCCGCTTTACATCCCCGGTTACAAAATCGCCGCTCTGGTCACCAGCCGGCTGGAAAAATACCGCCCGCAAACCGAACAATGGCTGCGGGAAAACGGCGTGCAATATGACAAACTGTACATGCTCAACGTCGCCAGCAAAGAAGAACGAATCCGCCTCGGCTGCCACGCCGACTTCAAGGCGGAAACGTACAAACGGCTCGACGACTGCATTTTGTTTGTCGAATCGAACAGCCGGCAGGCCCGGCAGATTGCGGAAAAAAGCGGAAAGCCGGTCATCTGCGCGGAAACCGACGAAATGTTCGGCAATTTCGGAGAAGTGTCATGAGCGAAGCGCCTTTGGTTTCCGTCGTCGTACCGGTTTACAATGCCGAACCGTACCTGAGAGAATGTCTTGACAGTCTGTTTGGGCAAACGCTGAAGGAAATCGAAATCATCGCCGTCGACGACGGCTCGACCGACGGTTCGGGAAAAATTCTTGACGAATTTGCTGCCCGCGACCGGCGGCTGAAAGTCATTCATCAGGAAAATGCCGGCGTTTCCGCCGCCCGCAACCGCGGCATCAAAGCCGCGCGGGGGCGTTATCTGACGTTTGTCGACGCCGACGACAGAATTGACCGGCAGGCGCTCGGTTACCTTTGCTTTGAAGCGGAACGTCTGCAAACGGACATTCTGCTGTTTAACTATGCGGCCTGCGAAAACGAACTGTATCACAGGTGCCCTCTGCTTGACGAACTTTACCGCCGGTTCGGTGACCGGGCGTTTAGCTACGCAGAAGGCAAAGACCTGCTCTATTACGTCCACGGCACCGCCGCCGGCAAGTTCTACCGTACGCGGATGATCCGCGAACGGGGGCTGGAGTTTCCGCTTTCCACCTTTATCGGGGAAGACCTGTGCTTCTGGGCGGAAGCCCTGCTGGCGGCCGAACGCCTTGCCGTCAGCGGCAACGTCTTTTATTTTTACCGCAAAGACAACGAACACAGCCTGAGCAAACGCCTTTCCGACCTCGGCGAACAACAGCTGAAAGGATATTGCGGCCTGAAGGAAAGACTGCGGCGGAAACTGACGCCGGAAGCTTTCCGCGAAGCGGACTTTTATCTGATCGACCGCAACATGGCCCTGTTCACCTGGAACTACAGTCTGCTGAAAGATCCGGACCTGCGCCGGGAATTTCGCCGCCGCATGCGGGAATTTATGCGCTATCCGGCGGAATATACGTCGGAAGAACAAAAGAAATTCCGTTATCTGAAAGCGTTCAAACGAATGCAAAAACCGGCAAAAAAACGCTTTTCCGTCGCCGGCATCAGATTTTCGTTCGGGAAAAAAGAATAACGGTCAGCCCTGCGGTTCAAAAATTTCACCGCCGATAACAGGTTCGACCGCGCCGGTGGTTGCGGGAAAACTGAGCGGCAGCCAATGCAGCCGGCGAACCGCCCAAAACGCCGCCTCCTGAGCGTCGACGGCTTCCGGCTGCCAGCCGGCTTCGACTGCGGTTTTAACCGTCATATTCGGCAGCCGCTGCCGCAAAAAACGCATCAGGGTCGGGTTTTTGGCGCCGCCGCCGCAGACAATCGCTTCTTCCGGCGGTTCCGGCAGGTAAAGCGCCATCGAATAGGCAATCGATTCCGCCACAAACGCCGTCGCCGTTGCCGCGCCGTCTTCCAGCGACAATCCTTCCAGATGTTCCATCTTCTCGGCAAAAACCGTACGGTCACAGGCTTTCGGCGGATTAAGCGCAATATATTTGTGGTGCATCAGCACGGCCAGAATCTTTTCGTCAACCCGGCCGGTGATCGCCAGCCTGCCGTTATAGTCGATATGCATGCCACCGTGTTTCATCACCCAGTCGTTGATTACCGCATTGCCGGGACCGCTGACAAAAGCTTTCATTTCCCCGCTGGTGCCGAACCAAACCACCTCCGAAGTGCCGCCGACGTCAATTACCGCCAGCGGACGCCGCATTTTGGCCGTCAGCGCCTCGTAATACACCGGGGCAAACGGCGCCCCCTGTCCGCCGGCAAGAATATCCGCGCTGCGAAAACGGGCCGCCGTTTTTATGCCGGTCAGTTCCGCCAGCCGGCGTCCGTCGCCTATCTGGTGAGTGTAATGTTCCGACGGACGGTGGCATATGGTATGGCCGGCAAAGCCAAGAATGTCCGGGGAAACGCCTTCTTCACGGACAAAATCCTTCACCGCGGCGGCGGCAAATTCGGTAAAAACCGTTTCCGCCCGGCGGATTTCCGCCGCATGTTCGGGAGAATCCGCGCGTTTTCCCAAAACCGAACGTATCTGTTCAAGCAGTTCCTCTTCATAAGGAATGACAAACGCCGGCCCCTGCCGATAAACGTCTATGCCGTCGGTTTCCATCAAAGCCAGTCCCAGCCCGTCGAGAGAAGTTGAACCGGCAATTCCCAATGTCGTTGTGTTTTTTATGTTGTTCATTCATTAATTAAAAAAAATTGTAACCGCATTTGTTTCAGTATAGGCTTTAAGGGGTTAATAATTTGTATACCGGCGCAAAAAAGCCTTCCGTCCCCATAAGGACGAAAGGCTTTGTCTTGAAAGGCGGCCTGTCTTACCGCACACGCCTTGCCGCGCCGGACAAAAACGAATCTCCGAGACGGCTTTTGACAAAAACATATTTACTTTCCGATTAAAGCATGATATAATTTTTTCACTTGGTTAAGGATTATGTAATTATTAAAACTCTAAAAAAATGAATACACAAAAGTTTTTCAGTATATTGGGAGAAAGCTTTTTGAATGCACTGGTATTTCTTCTGATATTCAACGGATTTACCGCGTGGGTATATCATGTCAATTATTTCGGCGCCTGGGAACATTCCGTATCTTTTGCCATCGGGTATTTTTCAGGAGTGTTCGGCTACAACATTTTTAAGGCAATAAAAGACAGATAACCGAACCGGGCAAGCTTCAACAACGATCTTGGAACAAAATCCGAGGTCGTTTTTTTATACCGCAAACCGGCATTCTTTTGTCAGCAGCATATCGCCGTTTTCAAATTCAGCCCGTTTAAGCCGGTCAAGACAATCAGCAATGCCTTTTATGCCGGTACCGGCAAATTTACCGGCGCGTTTCGAAAATACGGACAAAATCTCAAAAAACATACGGAAGAAAAGACAGCCGGCAACAACAGATTGCTTGCACTGCGCGAATTATATGCTAATATGCGTTAAAAATTCATCATTAAAGGCAGGAAAAATGAGTCATTTCAAATCAGAATTCTTTAACATTATGCTTGAGCGCGGTTTTTACAACCAATGCACCAACGAGGAAGGGTTCGACCAATACCTTTCCGAGTGCGAACAAAAAGGCACGCCGGCCGTCGGCTATCTCGGCTCCGACCCGACCGGCGACAGTCTGCACGTCGGGCACATTGTGCCGCTGATGATGATGCGTTGGTTCCAGAAATGCGGCCACAAGCCGCTGACGCTGGTCGGCGGCGCCACCGCCCGCATCGGCGACCCTTCGGGCAAAGACAAGCTGCGACCTTTTTTAAGCGAAGAAACACTGGCGCACAACATTGAAGGACTGAAAAAGTCTTTCGGCAAATTCTTAAAGTTCGGCGACGGCAGAAACGACGCGGTGATGGTTGACAACTGGGACTGGTTCAAAGACATCAACTACCTTTCCTTCCTGCGCGACATCGGCACCTATTACTCGGTCAACCGGATGCTGACCATGGACAGCGTCAAAAGCCGGCTGGATCGCGAACAGCCGATGAGTTTTCTCGAATTTAACTATATGCTGCTGCAGGGTTACGATTTCTGCGAACTCTACCGGAAATACGGCTGCCGCGCCCAGATTGCCGGTTCCGACCAGTGGGGCAACATTACCTCCGGCACCGAACTCGGCCGCCGCAAATACGACGTTGAACTGTTCGGTTTTACCAGCCCGATCATCACCGACTCCGCCGGACGGAAAATGGGCAAGTCGGAAGGCAACGCCGTCTGGATCAACGAAGACAAACTGCCGGCTTATGACTATTATCAGTATTTCCGCAACATCGGCGACGCCGAAGTGGGCAAATGCCTACGCATTTACACCGACCTGCCGATGGACGAAATCCGCCGTCTGGAAGACTTGAAAGACCAGGAAATCAACGAGGCCAAAAAGATCCTTGCCTTTGAGGCAACAAAAATCTGCCGCGGTTTTGACGAAGCAAAAGCGGCCGAAGAAACGGCGGTCAAAACTTTTGAACAGGGCGGCATCGGCGGCGAACTGCCGACCCTGGAAAAAGACAACATCACCGGCCTGTCGGTTCTCGATGCCTTTGTCGAAATCGGCTTCTGCGCCAGCAAAGGCGAAGTGCGGCGGTTGATCAAGCAAAACGGCATCCGCGTCAACGACCGGGCGATCAGCGACGAAAATTACGTTTTCGACGAAAGCGACATTGTTGACGGACAAATAAAAATCGCTCAGGGCAAGAAGAAATTCGGCCTGATCAAACAGGCCGGTTGACAAAAAACGGCGGGCTTGTTAAAATAAGGTTTCTGAAAACTATTATTAATCAATTAAAACTTCATACGTTATGACAGACGCAAAAATCGAAAAAGTGATGACCAGCAATTTGCTTTACACTTTGTTTTTCACAGACGGCAGTTCGCTCGAAATTTACAAAAGCCAATTTCGCGGCGTTTCCCGTCCGAAGGCCGGAGACATGTTCAGAATCCGGCAGGAAGAACAGACGGACGGAAGCATTGTTTCCCGGATATTTCTCAACGGAAAGGAAGTCAGGGGGAAAACCCTTTAACAATAATTCATCAACCCAATTAATTTTTTTGCTTATGTTAGAAAGAAATCTGACCGTCGCTTCCGTTGAAAAGCGGGACGACAAGTATGGAATCTGGCCGGAAATGTCCACGCCGTTTTCGCTGCCCTGTGCCATTTTCGGTGACCGAAAACCCCAGCGCGGCGACAATATCGTAATTGAGTGCGAAGGCGACAGCATTGTCGGCGCCCTCTGGAACGGAACCCGCATTCTCGGCCCTGCCCGACCGTAGACCGGTCACAAAAGCAAACAAGACCGCATGTTAACAAAACATGCGGTCTTTCGCGCTTTAAAGCCCGCCGCAAAAAGCTATTGACAAGCCCGCAAAAAACGCTATATTACAGAAAAACTTGCGTTTAACACTAAATTTTAAGAGTATAAAGACATGGCAAAAGCAATCAAAGTTAAAGTTAAAATGGAAAGCACCGCCGGAACCGGTACATTTTTCGTTGCCGAAAAAAATCCGAGAACCCATCCGGAAAAGCTGTCCATGAAAAAATACGACAAGAAGTCGAAAAAACACGAAGAATTCGTTGAAAAGAAGCTGAAGTAATTATCTGCCGAAAGATACAGTTTTTCAATGCCGGTTGTTTGCAGCCGGCATTTTTCGTTGTACAATCCGACTAACCGGCAACAATCAGAAATATGACGGACAAAAAGCATTCTTTGTTATCTGTTGTCTGTATAAACAATTATTAAACAAAAAATTATGAAAACCAGTATCAATTATATTTGCGGAAGCGTTTATGTCGAAGCAACCATACAGAGAATCGCCCTTTTTCCGGTTCTTCCGAATGGCAAAAAAGCAGAAATAAAAGCAAAATGTTCCATCTTCACCGAGGACGGAAAAGCATTTTCGTTTTTTGCCGATATGCAATCAAAGTTTTTGATATGCTCATGCTGACGAAGGAAAATGACGAGGTCAAATTCGATTACGATCCCGCCTGTTCCAGCTTGGATTATTTTACCAGCAAAACGATCCAAGCGTAATCCGCAAAAAATCAAAAGTATCTTTCAAAAGAAAGATGCTTTTTTTTATGCTTAGAACGAAGAGCAGGCAGACGCGGCCATTTCGGTTCAATCATAAAGGCTTGCAAAGTTTTGAGCGGGCGTTTGAAGTTCAAACGAACCAATATCGCTTGTGCCGGCTTGCGGAAAGTTTATCCGCATTTGCCGGACGGCAGCCATTTTGTCCCCATTTTGATATTGACACAAAACGTCTTCCGCGGTATTTTGTCCAAAGAACATAATTATTAACTTAATCATCATTCACAATGAAAACTTTATTTGCATTTTTTGCGATCCTGGGGATTGCCGGCGGAATTTTGGCTTTTTGCTTTTTCTCGCCCGTAATTGCGGCGTTTGCCCTTTTTCTCTATCTGCTGGTCGGCGGGGGCTTTGTTTTCAGCTTTGCGTACAACCACGGTTTAAGAAAAAAATGGCTGGCCGACCCCATTCTTCCGGATTCTCCGGAATTTGACGACTTTTTCTGGAAACTGACGCTCGTCAACCAGGACTGGTACATCGAAGAAATTCTGCACAGGGAAGGCTTGTTGCGGCTGATTGAAAAATGCGAAGCCGAAATCGTACAAACCTGGCAGGATACGGAAACGGACAGGGAAGAAAAGATTGAAAGAAACGACCGCTGCCTGAAGCGTCTGAAAGTGCTTACCGGCATGCTGGACTTCAACTATGGACTGAGGCCGTATTAACCTCCGAAAGAAAAAATTATTAATTTTTTAACACCGACACACAAATGCAGACACAAGTTTTGAAAACCGCTGACGGATTCAAGGCAGAAGTTACCCTTCGCAGCATTGTCCGGGCTCCTTTTTACAAACACGGCAAAGAAGACGGCAACATTCTGAAATATCTGGCCGCAACCGCGGACGGAAGTTATTTTGCCTTCTTCATTGACCTGAAAGAAGACGAAGAGATACTGGAGCTTATTTTGTTGGCGGAAAAAGGCGACAGGGTTGTTTTTGAGTTCCAGCAGGGAGAAGAAAACCGTTGCTACGTCAAAGACTTCATCAACCAAACGGCGCACCGGAAACAACTGCTCCGAGGCTGATTTTTCATCTGCACCGCACCTTCCTTAAAACGGAAGGTGTTTTTTGTTGCCATAAACATGCAGTTCAACGCGTTGCATGCGTCTTTTTTAAGTTTCCCGCATATCTTTCGCAAAATTCCCTTACGGAAGGCTGTTTACGGAAGGTGTTTTTTGTTGCAAAAACGTACGTTGATACGTTGCATACCCCTTCTTCGCTTTTTCGTCCGTCTTCCGCAAAATTTACTTTTTGCTGACAAAGCGGTTGTCTTTAATGTAAAAACGCCAGGGCTTGTCCTTATACTCTTCGGCATAATCAATTCCGATCCGCGGACGGGCAACAAAAGGATAACCGCCTTTGCCGGGACTGATCCAGACGGTGTTTCCGCCAAGGTCGATGCCGTCATGTTCGCGGCGGGTAACAGCCAGCGCCTGACAGAGTTTTCCGGGGCCGGTGGTCAGGTTGGCCGGATTTTCGCATTTGCGCCGGCGCATCATCGTTTCCAGCCCGGACACCGGTTCCAGCGAGCGGATCAGAACGGCGTTGGCGGTTCCTTCCGGCCCGGCCACCACGTTAAACTGATTATACATGCCGTAAACGAAAAAGACGTAGGCGCAGCCGCCGGGTTTGAACATGGTTGCCGTCCGCGGCGTTTTCTTGTTCGGCCAGGCATGGCAGGCCTTGTCGCAGCTGCCGATATAAACTTCCAGTTCGGTGATCATGCCGGCAGTCAGTTCGCCGTCGATTTCGCTGCACAAATAGGCGCCGAGAAGGTGATTTTGCGCCAGTTCAAAAGCGTCCCCCCGATAGACGGCCGGAGAGAGGCGGCGGGAAAAATCCGGTTCCATGTTTTTTCCTTTCTGTTTATGTTTGCATCGCTGAGTTTACGGCATTTTTTATAAAAAAACAACCGTCCCTCTTTCTCCCTTTCGGAAACAGGCATCCCCGCCCGAACCGGGTGTTCCCAGGCCACACATAAGCCGGTTAAATTCGGAACCGGAAACCGGACATTTCCCGTCCGACCGGGATTTCTAAAACAGCTGCAAAGCCGGGGTTTTGGCCATGTCCAAAGCGCGGAACAGCGTTGTCCCGACACCTTAAGCATGCGGCCCAGGGCAAACTCGGGGGACTCTGCCAGGCATATAATAAAATTTTTTCTCATTTCCCCTTGACTTCCGTTTTTAACTTTATATATTGGTGTGCTCAATTTGATTATTGGATTATTATTAACAATTAAATTCATATTGCTTATGATTGAAAAATTACTGTTCTTTTTAATGTATTTGTGGGCTTTGGGTAATTTTACCGCAGCTTTGTCCGTTATTCTTTACCGCACCGTTAAAATCCCGCACCGGCAAAAACAATGGCACAACCTGGTTCAAGGCAGCATGTTTTTGAATATGGGCGCCGTTTTGCTGATTTCCGGCGGAACATTGCAGCATTTTTATCTGTGGCTGCTGATGACGGCAAACCTGTTTCTCGCTTCGTGGTGCGTTCGCATAATGCGCCATCGTTACGAAACGCGGCTGAAAGACCAAAAACTGACTTTTCGGATCGTCCGGGTTAAGCACAACACGGCTCACGGAACGGTAGAAATTGACGGAATCCGCTATCGCGCTTACATTCCTCCGGTATGGGTAAAAGAACATCTGGATGAAAGCGGCCGGCTGTTTCCGGGAACTTACAAAAGATATCAGGCGCAAACGGTGCAAAAAGCGCGGTTCAAGCGTTTTGTTCCGGTTTACGGCAACGAGGACAGACCGCTGGTCGAACTCGGCTGATATTCTTACTAAGACTGAAATTCAAGAAAGGGAGCGGCAGGAACCGCCCCCTTTTTATTTTTTTAAATCTCCGGTTCCCGCTTTTTTCGTCTTCGGCAACAACCGGCGCAAATCCGGCCGCCAGCCGATTTTATAATTGCCGCGCAAATAGTCGGCGGCCGTTTTTCCCGTCTGATCGGCAATGTTCCCGTCCGCACCGAGAGCCAGCAGCCGTTTTATGTTCCGGGGAAAACTTCCGTAGCAAGCCGCGGCACACAAGGCCGTCATTCCCTCAAAATTTTTCCCGTTTAATTCACAGCCTTTTTCCAACAGCAGTTCCAGCAATTCGGAACAATGATAAAAACAGGCCGCCACCGTCAACAGCGGACTGCCGTCGTCCAGACAGACTTTCGGGTCGGCGCCGGCATCGAGCAGTTCGTTTACAATTTCCGGCCGATTGCGATAAAAAACCGCGGCCATCAGCGGATTTTTGCGCAAATCCCCGTCACCGGCGAGCAACGCGCCGGCTTTGATCAGTTCGCGGATCACCGGCAGCAGCTGCCGCCGCGACAAAGCCGCAACCAGAGGCGGCTCGCCGAATACGCCGACATGATTGACGTCGGCGCCTTCCCGGAGCAAACGCCGGATGATCTGCAGCGGCACTTTACGGTGATTTTTAAGCGCATAATGCAACGCCGCCGTTTTGTTTTCCCGGCGCATAAGCGATTTCCACGCAAGCTTTCTCCCCGTCAGATAAACAATTCCGGAGAAAATCGCGCCAATGCATAAAAAAACAGACAATTCCATAACTTCTTCCTCTTAAGCGGATAATTGTAATCTCCGCAGAGTTTTTTTAAAGCAAAAACTTGTTTCGGCATTTTCTTTGTGTTATCTTTTCCACAGTTTTTACCAAGAAGCTCAACATCATGAAAAGAATCATCATTTTCAGACACGGCGAATACGACGGCAGCGGAGAGCTTGACGCCGACGGCGCAAAGGCGGTTTTCGCCCGGGCAAAGCTGATCCGGCGGGAAACGGGCCGCGCCGCAACGGTTTTCACTTCTCCGGTACTCCGGTGCAGACAGACGGCACGGGTGATCGCGCTGGCAATGGACGGGGCTGAAACCGAAGACGAGGAACTGCTGGCGGAAAATTGTTCCGACCGGGCGCATGAGTGCAAAAACAGACTGATTGCCCTGGCCGAAAGGCAGGACGGCGACACGATCGCAGCCGTTTCGCACGAACCCAATGTCAGGCGGATGTTTAACGTCGGCCTGCGTCCGGGAACCGAAATTATGTTTGAAGCGGACGACTGGCGGCAGATTTTCGACCGCCCGGCTCAAAACCTCATTTCCCGAGTTCAAAACTTTTCCGAAGAATATTTCAGAAGTTATTTCATACCTGAATGCGGTGAAGAAGATTTGGCAAAACTGCGCAGTCTCGATTTTCTGGCCGGGCGTCTGTAAAACCGGTTTTTCACAAAAAAAGAGCCGGACCGCAAAGGTCCCGCTCTTTTTTTATCGGTTTAACGGCCGTTGCATGCTACCGACGGGCGAATTTGCCGGTCCGTTCGCGACGACGCCGCTTTTTCGGATTTTCCCGCATTTCTCCCTCAAACGGTGGAAAATACGGCACCAGTTCGTTGTTGAACTTCATGTTCACCCGCCAGCCGTGCGCATCCTGAGGATTGGGATCGCCGGCGCGGCGTTTTTCGCGAATCCGCATAAATTCGCCGATCGGCGCATAGTCGGGCATGTCTTCCGACATTCCCCGCAGGGTACCGGGCACATACCTCATCCGCGGCATCAACGACTGAGCCAGCAGCGCATTGACCGGACCGCTGAAGGTCACTTCCGCCCCGTCACCGTCTTCCTTGTCCTGTATCAGATATTCGTATCCGCTGCAGGCGGTGATGATCCGCATATATCCCTGTCCGAGCAGCACCAGCGTGTTGTTTACCGAACGTCCGGGCTCCATGAGGGTGATATGACCGCATTCTTCGTCGCCGTCAATATTCCAGCGTTTGCCGTCGCCCATGCGAATTTTATACATCAGAACTTTGGTGGTCTGCGTAATTTCAAAGCGGAAAAAGCTTTGGGTGAATTCTTTCTTTTCCATACGATTGTTTTTAATTGGTTAATAATTCTGTTGACGAAATCAGTATAACCGCAAAAAACAATTAAAGCAAGAATTTTGTCAAAAAATCGGACAGAAAACAGTCACCGCCATTCAATCGACACAATTTCCGGCACGCTGCAAAAACGCACCGGCAGAATACTGGTACCGAGCCCGACCGAGGTAATCAGCCGGCGGCCGTTTTCCTCCTTCAGCCCGCGCAGATATTTCTGTCCGTAACGGGAATTGGCTATCGGCGCGCCGAAACCGGGAACATAAACCTGCCCGCCGTGGGTATGGCCGGCCAGCGTCAGCACCGTTTGCGCGGGAACTTCGGGGAAAACGTCCGGCGAGTGGGAAAGCAAAACCGCAGCACCGACAGCGCCGGACAAAGCGCGGCCGACGTCCGGACGGCCGGTCGAAACGTCTTCCACCCCGCCGAGATAAAAGGAAATACCTTTATAATCAATCTGCCGGCCGTCATTTTGCAAAACCGTGATGCCGCGGGCGGCAAGCGCCGCCGCCATCTCTTTTTTGCCGTACCATTCGTCATGGTTGCCGAGCACGGCGAAAATACCGGCCGGAGCTTTTATTTCCGCCAGACCGGCAGCTATTTCTTCCGCCGGCATTGATACCGACCGCAAATGACCTTTGGCAAAATCGCCGCCCAAAAGCACTATATCCGGCTTTTCGGCATTGATGGCCGCCACGATTTTGCGCAGCCTTTCCTTTGAACCCGGGGTCAGATGGAAATCGGAGGCAAAAACCATTTTCAGCCCCTTCATGTCCGGCACTTCCAGCTGATAGCGGCTGACCCGGAGCAACCGCGGTTCCACCGCAAAAACCCATATCAGCAGCAAAGCTTCAATAAGCACCAGAGCCGTCAGCAGTTTCATCATTTATTATTTCTTTCCCCAAAAATTCGTATCATAAAATTTGACGACAGGATAATTTTCGGCCGCGGAAATTTCTTCATACTGCGGCCAAAAGCGTTCAAAACAGGCACGATCGATCAAAAGCGAATCATCGTCTTCGGCATTGCGCGCAAGCACCCGGGCCAGCGCTGTCTCCCTGTCGCAGCGCAGCTGATGGAAAACGACGTCTTCGGTCAGCTTCCGCGCCCGTTCATACGCCCGGCGCCGCGCTTCCCTGCTCCAAAAACCGTAATCAAGAACCACGCTGACGCCGGCTTTTACCGTCTGCTCCGCCAGCTTCCAGATCAAAGCGTCAACCCGCTGCCAGGCATCGCGAAACTCCTCTTCCGGCAGATTTCGTCCGTACAGGGCATGCATAAACCCGTCATGGGTAAAACGCACCGCCGGCAATTCGCGCTCAAGCCGCTTGGCAAAAACGGTTTTGCCGAATCCCATATAACCGACGATCAGATGAACCGCCGCCATTTTCTATGCGCCGTCCCGCGCGGCGACCTGTTCCAGTTTGTGACGGATTTCCGCATAACGGTCGTTTTTCAGATATTTCCAACACCGTTTAAGCGTATCCGCCGCGGCAAGCGGCGAGGTCCGGTCCAGATTGTATCCCTGCTCCAGCAGCCTTTCCAGGCAGTAGTAGTTGCCGATAAACGACAAAACAATCCCGATTCCGTAACCGACGTGTTTGAAATCAAACAGCGGATAGTAACCGACCTCGCTGTCAAACAAGCGGCAGGCGACGGCCAGTCCCAGCACCCAGAGCAGCCCTTCTTTGACCATTCCGCGAAAGAAAAAACCGAACGGTCCGATGAGTAAAAACAGCCAGCTGAACCCCGGCCTGATTTTTCGCGTTTTGCCGGTTTCCGGATTATAAAGGATCAGATTGCGCAAATCTACCGCGCTTTCCCGGTTCGTGTCCATTTTCATTTTCCCTCATGATACAAAAACACCGATATTTGAAACATTATCAGTTCTTCGTCTGCCGATCAACCGCTTTGTTGAAAAAAACGGCTGACGACGAAAAATGATGACTTTTAAAAATTTTTCGGTTATAATGTAGCCCGTGTTTTAACAAAGACTAAGACTGATGAAAAAAATTGTATCGGCGGAAGAAGCCGGAAAAATGATCCGCGAAAACTGCTCGCTGATGGTCGGCGGCTTTTTGCGCTGCGGCACCCCCGTAAAAGTTATTGAAGAAATCATAAAAAACAAAACCGGCAACCTGACCCTGATTGCCAACGACACTTCTTATCCCGAACATGACCGCGGCCGGCTGATTGCCAACCGGCTGGTTAAAAAGGCGATCGTCGGCCATATCGGCACCAACCCCGAAACCGGCCGCCAGATGAACGCCGGCGAACTGGAGGTGGAACTGGTGCCGCTGGGAACGCTGGCCGAAAGAATCCGCTGCGGCGGCGCCGGACTCGGCGGTTTTCTGACACCGACGGGTGTCGGCACGGTGGTGGAAAAAGGCAAAACCGTAATTGAACAGGACGGCCGCAAATACCTGCTGGAAAAACCGCTTCGGGCAGATGTGGCACTGGTTTACGCCGGCAAGGCCGACCGCTTCGGCAACCTGTTTCTCGACGGCACCACCCGCAATTACAACCCGGTGATGGCTACCGCCGCCGAAACCGTCATCGCCGAAGTCGACGAACTTTGCGACGAGCCGCTTAATCCGGCAGAAATCACCATTCCCGGAATTTTCATCGACTATATCGTCAAATCTAACGAGGATTAACATGCTTTCCAAAGAACAATGCCGCGAAATCATCGCCCGCCGGGTGGCAAAGGAATTTGCCGAAGGCGACGTCATCACCCTGGGCATCGGCCTGCCGACGGAAGTCGCCAATTACATTCCGCACAATATGCATGTCATTTTTCAGTCGGAAAACGGCTTGCTCGGGGTCGGTCCGCATGACGGCGCCGCCGGCGACAACCCGAAAGTTACCAATGCCGGCGGAATCGCGGTAACGACCAAACCGGGCGCCGTGTTTTTCGACTCGCCCGCCGCTTTTACCATGATCCGCGGAGGACACGTCAACGCCACCGTTCTCGGCGCCCTGCAGGTTGACGAACAAGGCAACCTGGCCAACTGGATGATTCCCGGCGCCTTCGTCCCCGGCATGGGCGGCGCCATGGACCTGGTAGTCGGCGCCAAAAGAGTGATCATCGCCATGGAACATACCAGCAAAGGCGCGCCGCGGATTGTTGAAAAATGCACCCTGCCGCTGACGGCGGCAAATGAAGTCGACCTGATCGTCACCGAGCGCGGCGTAATCGAGGTTACACCCGAGGGGCTGGTACTGAAAGAAATCAATCCGGCGTTTTCGCTTGAGGAAGTGATCGCCTCCACCGGCGCCCGGCTGATCATCGACGAGCGGCTGAAAGAGCTCAGTCTGCCGGAAGCCGTCTGAGCCTGCCGGCTGAAACGCAGAGTTGAAAAAACGCGGACAAGCATCGTTTTTTTCATAAACTTCCACCGGCTAATGCCGATGATATTAACCATTCCGAACCTCAAATGCCCGGCCCGAAGCTGCGCAAGCCTTGCGGCCGGGCCGGCATGTCTGCATCCACCTGCTTACGCAGACGTTCGAATCATAAAAAGAGCCCCCGGTCAGACCAGGGGCTTTTTTGTCTGCCGTTTACTTAACCAGACGAATAATGTCAACTTCAATGTCGGTCGGTTTCACCATATGGGTATCGACTTCGCCCTGAATTTCCACTTTGTCGTCGGGTCCGACGGTCAGGCCGTTCCAATCGTCGTCGTCAATTTCGATTTTGATTGAACCGCTGTCATCTTTGAACATATATTCCTCGCTGCCGAGACTGCTTTCGATATATCCCTGCAAAACGACATAGCTCTCGTCCGGCATTTCCTTGGCTTCGGCCACCGTAGCGGCATTATTCTTGGACGGGCCGGAAAATCCGGCCGACGCCGGCAGCGCCAGACCGGACAGCAATAAAACGGCTAAGGCAGTTTTCAGATTTTTCATGTTAACCTCCGTTAAAATACAATGCCTCTATAAGATATACCGGCAAAAAACAAAAACAACCGTCCTTTTGCCGATTTGACGCTTCGGTTTAAAAAACAGAAAGCCTGACCGTCCGGTTAAGGACGACAGGCTTTCTTACTTAAAGGAATCTCTCCCTTTCGGTAATGCCCGGACGCCACCATGAACTTCTGTAAACGTCCATGATGTAATCTTTGGGTTTGGTGATCGACCAGCCGTTTTCGGTGGTGTACACGTAGTTTTTACCGAAACAGCTTCTTCGGGCCGGAAAAACACATCTGTCAATCAACCCGGAAGAAGTTTCCGAAAAGATTCTTCTCTGCGCGATATCAATATATTTGTTCGTACCGGCAACGGAAACGCCGAGACGCAACTCCGTACCTTTGGCCGAACTCTCCCTGATAACGCACCATCGTAACCTTTTGCCCTTGGGGATATTGAAATATCGCCGCAAGAACACATAACTGTTAAAGAATCTTTTTTCAGATTTCATAAATAATTTTTTTAAAAATAAAACAAAATCGTGTTTTCACGCCATAAGTATAAGACAAAACGGACAAAAAGTCAATTCGGTTTTAAAAGATAAATTTTGGACATTTTATTGACATAAAAATGACAATATTGTATCCTGAGAACAATCAACCAACGGAGAACAAAATGGCTGCAAAACCAGGAAAAAAGAAAACGAACCAAAAGATCGCCCTCGAAACCCGCATTCTGGCAACTTTCTCGCTGATCGAAATCTGCAAAACCGACGCCCAGAACATCGGCAGCGCCGACATAGAAGAATTGTACAAAAAAATTGCCGCTCTCAACGAAAAGGCCTTTGAGGACGAAAAAGCCCTGGATATCGTTGCCGAACACGGTCTGGACGAGATTGCAAGCGTCGACCACCTGAAAGAGCGCATCTACCGCAGCCGCGCGATCAACGCCTACAAACAGCTCGGCTATTTCGGCCTGGCCGGCGGTTCCGTCGACGAACACGAAATGAGCGGCGCCGAAATTCTCGCCACCGTCATGCACGAAGCCGGCATCAAGAACGCCGACGAGCTTTCCGCCGCCGCCTGCTCCGGCGAACTTGACGACGAGGGGGCCGACAGACTGCACAAGGAATTAAACGGCAAGCTGGGCTTCCTGAAAAAAAGACTGGTCGCAGATTTTGAAACCTACAATCAGCAGAAAAGCAAAAACAGTTCCGTTGAACTGATCCGCGAAGACATTGAAGAATACACTTTCGACAAAAACAAAACGGCATCTTTTGAATTCAGCGTCCGCAAAAAAGACTATGACTTTCGTTGCGGCTTGAGAGACGACTTCAAACGAACCACCAAGCCCGACTTCCTGAAACTTTACGGTACCATGCTGACGGAAGGCAAAAACGCGGCACAGGGCAGTTCTTTCGGCAGCACTTATCCGGCTTTTCGGGAAATGATTGAAAAATCGGTCGGCAAAGACGCCGCCGACGCCGAAATTGACCAAGCGCTAGGCATTTCCCCCGAAGAAGCCGCCCAGCCGGGAATTGAAGCCAAAAGAAAAGCGGCCTACAAGGAAAAATGCACGGAACTGTATTTCAAAACCGTGGCCGGACTGTTGTCGCAAAAACAAGAATATAACCTCAGCCACAACACCAACAGCGATTATCGCATCTATATGCAGACAATCGACAACAAATATATCCGCAGTTTATGCAACGGCGAAAACGATATCGCTGCTTTGGCCTTTCAGGATCCGGATTATAAGCAGCAATACGAAAGCAAGGCTCGGGAACATCAGCTGAACAGGGAAATGCGGGACGAGACCGCAGACATGCAGATCGTTTCCGTTCACCACAAATTCCCGGTCGGTGCCGTCTATGACGTTTATGACCAAATTCTGACCTCTCACAGCGAAGACCTGAAAAAAGAAAAATGCAGCAAGCTGGTCAACAACCGCAGCAACATGGTTTTCGTCATCGGGCAGGACATGCATCAGTCACTGGAAGCAAAAGGCAAAATGGACTTCCGCAAAAATCAGGATGCCATGATTTTTGCCGCCAGAATCAACGTTCAGGCCTTGAGAAGCGTTATGTCCCAACTGCCGCCTTACATGCGGGAAGGTTTGAAAAAATACGTCAAAATCGGCGAAAATGACAAGAGCAAAGACATCAGCGTCAACATGAAATTTTCCGAACCGCAGGAAATCGGCGCAATCAGGGAAAAGCTGAACACTTCGGCCGGGCATGTCAGCGTTGCGCAAAAATACGCCCGTTATTATACGGAAAGACAAGTCCGAGATTAAGACATGTTAATGTTGCCTTAAAACATTATATGAAAAGCCCGTCTCATGGCGCCCGTCAATCTGCGGAAAATGAATTCGCGACAAAACCGTAAGGTTGCCGTTGTCGCTGAAAGCAGCAAAAACAAGATCAAACAGCCAAGTAATTGACCGTAAATTTGAACGTCTAATTTACAGGCCAGCAACAGTAAACCATACCTGTCGGATTTTTGAGCACTCCGTTCGGTAATAACCGACGGCAAACTAAGAACCTTGTATTTGTTGTAGCATTTTTAGAAGCTCTTGCCTCGTTTCTCAAATTTTTGTTTTCCCGTTCCAGGCCGGATCATCGTTGAGCTCAGGAACTTTCCGTGTTCCACGCCTTTCCTTAAGCTTTCGGTTTTCTCCCGTTCCCCGGAAAAGTTTGTTTATCTCAAACGTTTTCAAATTACCGGATCACTGAATGCTTCTCGGCTTTCACTCTGTTTCAGAAAATTACGCTTCCGTCGACAAAACAAGACTATTTTGCAAAGCGCATTTCCATTTCCGCCTGTAAAACCAAAACGGCGAAACCTCTTCGGCAGCGTACTTCTCAGAAGAAAAAAACAGACAGGAATTCAAAAAACGGTCACAGACGGACAGCTTAAAATTTCAGTTTTATCAGTTCCTTTTTTTTGCTTCGGCATTTTTTTTGTATTTTGTTGACGATGTTGATTTCCAACCGATCAAGCAAACGTTCAAGTTTCTTCACAAAATCTGCCGGTTTTGTATGCGGGACACAAGCAAATGTTTGCATATTCGTCTGCAGCTGCCAATTTTGGTATAAGGATATTTTCTTTATGTCTTTTACAAAAACATAATTTATATCGCATATTACCGGTTCTTCTCCTTTATCCGCTTCATACTTAATAAAAAAAATCATATCATAAACATAACCGGATTTTAATCTGTTGATATATTTATTGATTGATCCGATATAAGGAGCAGAACGCTTTAATGAGTTTGTCGGCAGCAAATTAACATATATGTTGCTGCTGCTGTCGTCCAGCTCAACTTCCAATAAGATTTCATACGGCTCTCTCGGAGAACAGTTGTTGATCTTAATTGCCTTAATGCATTTGCACGCAGATTTATATTCATCAAAAACTCTTTTTAATACGTTGGAAACGCAACGGGTGATTTCACCGCCAATCCGTTGGCGCCTGTTTCTCTGCCTGACATCAATGAAAATTTTGCGCAAATCAATATGGGATTTTAACATATTAATGTCATTCATGACAGCGTCATCATTACTTATGTCATAATTCATGTAACGTTCTCCCTTTATGTGCGGATTTATCGTTTTCCACTACAAAAACGTAATTTCTTATAAAACTATTGTATATTGTTTCACAAAAAATACAACTTTAAATAAAGCTGCTACCTGACTAACAGAAAATTAATGCCAGCTTTTCTTTCAGATTGTTGAATACAAAATCCCCCCTCTAATTGACATTGGAAATTTTTAGAATTCGGACGTTTATATAGAAGAATTAGAGTTTGAACGCTTATATAAAAGAATCCGCCCTTCTCTATATGTATATGTTTCTATGTAGAAATTACCGTCCATTTTGCCCCCAAATTTGCTTAAAACTGTGAAGAATTTGTAAAAATGGGAAACCTGCAATTAAGGATTGTCAAAGGTTATGTGAAGATTATGTGAAGTAATAACAGCTACAAACCTTACGGTTTGACCACGCTCATTGGCGTGGAGCAGCGTCTAACGACACCGTAGCATTCACCCCCCGTTAAAATGGAGGTTGAATACTAAGGCAACTAAGAAAAATGGGTTGCAATTTCTTGCAACCCATTGAAAATATTTGATATTTTCCTGATACCAATTAACGTTTGGAGAACTGGTAAGAACGGCGGGCTTTGGCTTTACCGTATTTCTTACGTTCAACCGTTCTGTCGTCGCGGGTCAGGAAGCCGGCGGCTTTCAGAACCGGACGCAGTTCGGGTTCATAATCGTTCAGGGCTTTGGAAATACCGTGCTTGATCGCACCGGCCTGACCGGACAAACCGCCGCCGCTGACCGTGCAGACGACGTCGAATTCGTTGACGCGGTTGGTAACTTCAAACGGCTGGTTGATGATCATCTTCAAAACCGGACGGGCAAAATATTCGTCCAGGGTTTTGGTGTTGACGGTAATGTTGCCTTTACCCGGCTTTACCCAAACGCGGGCAACGGCGTCTTTTCTTTTGCCGGTAGCATAGGAACGTCCGAATTTGTCGCGTTTCGGCTTGCGGACTTCCGCAACGGTTTCCGCGGCAGACGCTTTGATGTCTTTTAAGGATTCTAACTTAGCCATTATAACGGACTCCTCTTGTTTTTCGGATTCTTGGAAGCAATGTCCAGAACAATCGGGTTCTGGGCGATATGCGGGTGTTCGGCACCGGCATATACCCTCAGTTTGGTCATCTGCTGACGGCCCAGAGGATTGCGGGAAATCATTCTTTCAACAGCCTTTTCGATGACACGGCCGGGGAACTTGCCGGCTAAGATTTTGGCCGGAGTGGTTTCCTTAATGCCGCCGATCCAGCCGGTGTGGCGATAGTAAACTTTGTCCGTCAGCTTTTTGCCGGTCAGTTTGACCTTTTCGGCGTTGATGACGATTACATAGTCGCCGCAGTCCAGGTTCGGGACGAAATTCGGCTTGTGCTTGCCGCGCAGAATCTTAGCGATTTCGGCGGAAAGTCTGCCCAATACGACACCGCTGGCATCAACGACATACCATTTTCTTTCGATGTCCGATGGCTTGGTTGCGTAAGTGTTCATATTTTCTCTCTTTGTTAAAGATGGTTGTTCAATTCGTCTGCAAATATAACGGAAGTTTTTCTCTTGTCAACTAAAAAAAACCGCATTTTTCAACATTTTAATTACCGGTATTATGATACCGCGCACTATTTATTTGATTTTCATTGTTTTTAAGAACAAGAAAAAAGAAAAGCCGAAAAGCGTGTTTTGCACTTGCAGATCAAAAAGAGAAAACATAATCTTCCGCCGGCTTACGCAAGCGGCAAAACCGTTCCGAACACAAGCCCCCGGCCCCAAAGCTTCGCAAGCCTGCGGCCGAGCCGGGATGCCTGCATCTGCCTGCCCGCACAGATGTTCGAATCGTAAAAAAGCGGCGTTGAAGAAGTTCTTCAACGCCGCCTTCGATTTTCAAGAATCGCTCTGGTTTATTTTTGCAAATCGGCGACAACGCTCATGGAAATGATTTTGTCGGGATCATAGACCATGCCGTTCGGACCGGTGCCGCGTTTGATCTTGTCCACCGCCTGCATGCCGGAAATGACCTGTCCCCAGACCGTATACTGGCGGTCAAGGAAAGTGGAATCGTCAAAGCAGATGAAAAACTGGCTGTCGGCCGAATTCGGATCGGCGGCACGGGCCATGGAAACAGCGCCGCGTTTGTGCGGACGGTTGTTGAACTCTGCTTTCAGGTTCTTGCCGCTGCCGCCGGTACCGTTGCCGCGCGGATCACCGGTCTGCGCCATAAAGCCGTCAATCACGCGGTGAAACTTCAGACCGTCGTAAAAACCCTGACGAACCAGTTCCTTGATCCGGGCAACATGATTCGGCGCATCTTCGGGAAACATCTGAATCAAAACGTCGCCGTCTTTCAATTTAAGCAGCAGCGTATTTTCCGGATCTTTAACGTCGGCATAAGGTTTCGGCGCATCGGCCGCCTCGGCCGCACCGATACCGAGTCCAAACAGCGCAATCAGCGAAAAAACAAATTTCATCATCTCTTTGATACTCCTTTACATTGTTAATTTAAAATCTGATTTGCCGGACAGCTTCCGGATAAACCAAAACATCCGGCGCAACCGTTATCCATTCGGCAAACTTTCCTTCCATTCCCAGTTCGGCAAAAGGCAGTCCTTCCGGGAAACATGATTTTTCGTCGGGCAAAAAAGCCTCGAAAACAAAAACGATTTCGTGGCCGGCCCGCCCTTCGTAGCTGAAAACGTTTTCCGTCACATCCAGCCGGCGGCCGATTTTGACTTCAACCCCGAACTCCTCGGCAAATTCCCGTTTCAAAGCCGCTTCCGCCGTTTCTCCGAATTCGATGCCGCCGCCGGGCAAACGGAAAAAAACTTCGTTTTTCACATGGTCGACACCGCGGACTGCCAGAATTTTCCCCTGATAACGAACCACGGCAACCGCCAGCGGCCGGATATATTTTTCGGTAAAAGGCATCAGTTTTCCTCCGACAGCGCTTTTAAGCGGTACAGTTCATCCAGCGCTTCCCGCGGGGTGAGGTTGTCGGGGCAGATTTCCGCCAGCGCCGCGTCAACCGCCGATGGCTTTTTTTCTTCCTTTTTCAGGCTGGAAAACAACGGCAAGTCATCGGCCAGCTCCTTGATATTGGCGTTTTTCTTGTCGTTTTCAAGCGAACTCAGCACCTGTTCCGCACGTTTTAAGACCACCGGCGGCAAACCGGCCAGCTTGGCAACGTGAATACCGTATGAACGGTCGGCAGCGCCGTCAATCACCTCGTGCAGAAAGATGACTTCGTCGTTAAATTCCTTGATTTTCATGCAATGCAGCGACATTTTGTGCAGTTTGCCGACCAGCGAGGTCAACTCGTGGTAGTGGGTGGCAAACAGCGCCCGGCAGCGGTTGACTTCATGCAGGTGTTCAACCACCGCCCAGGCGATTGACAAACCGTCAAAAGTGGCGGTGCCGCGGCCGATTTCGTCCAGAATAACCAGCGAACGCTCGTCCGCACGGTTCAGAATGCTGGCGGTTTCCACCATTTCCACCATAAAGGTCGAACGGCCGCGGGCCAGATCGTCGGAAGCGCCGACGCGCGAAAACAGTTTGTTGACGACGCCGATGCGGGCACGTTTGGCCGGCACGAAAGAACCGATTTGCGCCATCACGGCAATGATGGCGTTCTGCCGCAGAAAAGTCGATTTGCCGGCCATGTTCGGCCCGGTAATCAGCCAGATGTTGCTGTAATCGCCGCCGAGCCGGCAGTCGTTGCCGACAAACGCGCCGCCGTGTTCGCGCGCCAGCGAGGCTTCCACTACCGGATGACGGCCGTCTTCGACATCAAAACAAAAAGAATCGTCGATTTCCGGACGGCAATAGTTTTTTTCCGCCGCCAGATCCGCCAGCGCGGCGCCGACGTCCAGTTCAGCCAGCGCCTTGGCGGTGCGGGAAATGTCGTCGGCGGCAATCCGGACTTCGGTCACCAGTTTGTTGAACAGCTCCAGTTCGGTAGCCAGCAGCTTTTCGCCGGCACCGCGGATTTCGTTTTCTATTTCGGTCAGTTCGACGGTGGTAAAACGAACCGCGTTCAGCACCGACTGACGATGAATGAAATCTTTGTTTTCCAGCATCCGGGTGGCAAATTTTGCCGGCACTTCGACAAAATAGCCGATCAGGTTGTTATATTTGATTTTCAGGTTGGGAATATCGGTCGCCGCCGCATACTTTTCCTGCAGCTGCAAAATAATCTGCTGGCTGTTGTTCTTAACCCGGCGGATTTCGTCAAGCGGCGGGTAGTAGCCTTCGCGGATGAAACCGCCGTCTCTGGCCAGCAGCGGCAGTTCGTCGGCCAGCGCGCGCTCCAGCTCGTCCACCAGATTTTCGTGATGTCCCATCCGGCCGGCAATGCGGGCAACGGCTTCCGGCAGTTCGGAAACCATGTTTTGCGAAGAGGCGCCGGACAAAATGTTTTTCAGCCGCGGCACCGCCGCCAGCGTGGTTTTGATCGCCGCCAAATCACGGGGGCCGCCGCGCTCAAGACTCAGCCTTGAAACGGCGCGCTCAATGTCGGGACAGGCTTTCAGCAGGGCGCGGACGTCGTCGCGTATAAATTCCTCATTTAAGAAAAATTCCACCACGTTTAAGCGTTCGCCGATCTCTTTGGTATCGACCAGCGGGCTGGCAATGCGGCCGGCCAGCATCCGCGCGCCGGCGCCGGTAACCGTGCAGTCCAGCACGGAAAGCAGCGAATTGCCGCGGTCGCCGGAAGAAGATTCCAGCAGTTCCAGACTGCGGCGGGTGGCGCCGTCAATTTCCATAACCTGCCGCTCATAGATTTTAACCGGCTTTTCCACCCGGGGCATCTGCCCTTTCTGAGTGGTTTCGACATAATCCATCAGCACTCCGGCGGCGGTAATTTCCGCACGGGAAAAGTTGCCGTAGGCATCCAGCGTTTCCACCTTAAACAGGTTCAGAAGGTTGCGGCGGGCATTTTCAAAGTTAAAACGCGCTTCTGGCAAAACGGAAAGTTTCTTGCGGTATTCGTTAAACACTTCAAACAGTTTCGGCGATTGCAGGTAGCGGTCGGAAACAAGTATTTCCACCGGGCTCAGACGGGAAAGCAGACTGCTGACGACAACCGCTTCCGGCTTGTTTTTCAGCCCGATTTCCTCCAGAAAGAAATCGCCGGTGGAAAGGTCCAGCCAGGAAACGCCCAGCATATCGCCGGTTTTGGCCAGACTTAAGAGAAAGTTGTTGCGGCGGGAATCGAGCAGGTTCTCCTCGGTCAGAGTGCCGGCCGTCACCAGCCGGATGACGTCGCGTTTGACCACTGACTTGGCGCCGCGTTTTTTGGCTTCTTTCGGGTCTTCCATCTGTTCGCAGATAGCTACCTTGAAGCCGTGTTTGATCAGCCGCGACAAATATGTTTCGTAAGCGTGAAACGGCACCCCGCACATCGGAACGTCGGCGCCTTCAAGCTTGCCGCGTTTGGTTAAGGCTATGTCCAGCGCTTTCGAGGCCGCCACCGCGTCATCAAAAAACATTTCGTAGAAATCGCCCATCCGGTAAAACAACAGGTAGTCCGGGTAGGCCTTTTTGGTTTCCAGATACTGTGCCATCATCGGCGTCAGCGCGGGCGCTTTAGCTTCGGTCATCGTCAAGTCTTTCCCATCCGATCTTTAATAAATTTAAACGTATTGTATTATATATTACTATCATCAGTAGTCTATCTTTTTTTAACACAATTCGAGGGTTATCACCATGTTTCACAAAGGCCGGAGCAAACTGTTCGAAATTGAGAAAGACACCAACTTTGCCAACCGCATTCTGGCGCTTTCAATGCCCTCGGCACTGGTATTCATCATGCTGGTGGCCCTGAAACTGCTGCCGGCCGGCATCGCCGTCATGGCCTATGCCTCAATCATTCTGTTCAACATCGTGTGGCTTTTCCCGATCACCTTTGAATTGCAGCAGATCCGCAAATATATCTTCCGCCTGGCAAAAGAGGAAAACTACACCGGAGAAAAATTCGACCTGACAGAAAACGACACCCGGGAAATCGTCGACGCCGTCAACGAAATGCACCGCTTCTGGACCGAAAAGGCGGAAAAACTTGAAGCGCAGACCATCTCCGACACCGCGGTGCTCGATACCCTGCCCGACCCCATCTTAATGATCGACCGCAAAGGCAACATCCTCGGCGCCAACATCTCCGCCCGCAACCTGCTCGGCGACAACATCACCGACCGCAAAGTGGAAGAAATCTTTTCTTCCAACAATTTCATTAATGCGGTTGCCCGGGTCTTAAACAAGGAAAGCGAATCGGAAAACCTGATTTTTTACGTCAACCGCGGTTCGAACCGCAAAGACGAAGATGCGCAGAAGCTTTACGCCCACATTAAACAACTGCCGTGGATCTCAAAAGGGCGGGCGGTGGCGGTCATTTCGCTTTACGACTTTGCCAAAGCGACCAAAATCGAAAAAATGCAGTCCGATTTCGTCGCCAACGCCAGCCATGAGCTGAGAACCCCGCTGTCGGTTATTTCCGGTTTCATCGAAACATTGCAGACCACAGCCAAAGACGATGAAAACGCGCGGGCCGCGTTTTTGAAAATCATGAGCGAACAGGCCAGCTACATGTCGCTTCTGATCGAAAACCTGCTGTCACTTTCCAAAATCGAAATGACGCAGGATCAGGCGCCGGAAGAAAAAATCAGCATCGCCCCGATCGCCGAAGACGTCAGCAACGCGCTGATGTTAAAAGCGCGGGCGAAAAACATGAAATTTGAACTAAAAATCGAACGTAACCTGCCGGAGATCACCGCCGATTACGGTCAGATCCGCCAGCTTTTGCAAAACCTTTGCGACAACGCGGTCAAATACGGCAGCGAAAACACCGACATTACCGTTTCCGCCCGGGTTACGGAAGCGGTGCCGCCTTCCAAAAGCCATGAAGTGGCCGGCGGCAGGGCGGTGGCAATTACGGTGCACAACTTCGGCGAAAAAATTTCCGACGAATACCTCAACCGCCTGACCGAGCGCTTTTACCGCATGCAGACGCACAAGAACAAAAACATCAAGGGATCGGGGCTGGGACTGGCGATTGCCAAACACATCCTCATCCGCCACCGCGGCAACCTGAGGATCGAATCGGACGCCGTCAAAGGCACCGCTTTCACCATTTATCTGCCGGTTGAGCAAAACTGCCCGACCGCCTGACCGCCCGACGGCGGAAAAAGCGGGAAAGCGGCAGCCTGAGGATTGAATCGGACGCCGTCAAAGGCACCGCTTTCACCATTTATCTGCCGGTTGAACAAAACTGCCCGACCGCCTGACCGCCCGACGGCGGCAAAAGCGGGAAAGCGGCAGCCCCGTTCGGCCGCGCATTCAGTTTTCGACTTCCGGCGACGGATAAATTACCATCGGCTGACCGGCATCAACGTCTTCTTCCTGCTCGATTTCCTCTTCCTCAAGCGGCAGCTTGTAGAAATGGATGAAAGTCACCGGCTTCATTTCGGTCGCTTTTTCGATTTTGCGGCGCACCTGCACCCGGATATAGTCCAAAATGGCCGTTTCCTTATAATGAAGGCCGGCGACCACTTCCGGCAGCGCTTCCGAAACCTCGACCACGATGCGGTCGCGCAGGGCGGCGAAAGCGTCCGGTTCGAGAATATCCTTGGAAGAAATGCGCAGCGCGATCAATTCCCATTTTTCGCCAAAAATGACGCTGATGAAAACGCTGCCGTTATAGGCAATCTGCTTGCGGCGTTTGACCACTTCCGAATTGAGCGAAACAATTTCCGTACGGTCAACGGCCAGCACGTCGGTCGGCACGCTGCCGGCAATTTTGGCCTTGCCGTCCTTTAACAGCAGCACATCGCCGTTTTGCATGCTCATCACCTCACCGATGCCGCATTCGGCGGCAAAGCGCTTGTGCTCGCGGATAAACTTTTTGTCGCCGTGAACCGGCAGCACCAAACGCGGCCGAAGCAGCTCGTACATGTGCCGGATTTCCTCTTTGCTGCAATGGCCGGAAGTGTGAACCAGCGCGTCTTTGTCGGTAATTACGTTAACTCCCTGGGCAATCAGCTTTTCCTGCATTTCGCTGATTTTTTCTTCGTTGCCGGGGATGATCTTGGAAGAAAAAATAACCGTGTCGCCTTTGCCCAGTTTGACATATTTGCTCTGATTGTTGACAATTGAGGTAAGCGCCGAACGGTAGTTGGCCTGCGAACCGGTGCAGATGTAAAGCGCATTGTCGGAAGGAATGTTTTCCGCCTCCTTGATGTCATAACATTTCGGCGTGTTTTTGAAATAGCCGATCTCTTTGGCCACTTTCACGTTATAAAGCAGGCTGCGGCCGACCAGAACCGGCGTGCGGCCGGCGGCGTCGGCGGCCATGATCAGGCTTTCGAGCCGCGTCAGGTTAGAGGCGAAACAGGTGGCAACCACCGTTTTGGACAATGTCGGAATCAGCTTCATCAGGCATTCGCGCACTTCATATTCGCTCGGCAGCTTTTCATCGACCTCGATATTGGTCGAATCGCAGACAAACATGTCAACGCCGCGGTCGCCGGCGCTTTGCAGTCCGGCATAATCGGTTTGCAGGATTTCGATCGCGCTGTCGTCAAAACGCCAGTCGGTGGCGTGCACCACCGTTTTGTCCGCGGTTTTGATCACCAGCGCCGCGGTTTCCGGCACCGAATGAACGACCGGCACGAACTCGACCGCAAAATTTTGCAGCTTTATCGTCTGATGTCCGACCACCGGGTTGAGCGGCACCTGTCCTTCCAGCTTATATTCGCGCAGCCGGTTTTTGATCAGCCCGAGAGTAAATTCGCTGGCGTAAACCGGGCATTTCAACAGCGGCCATACCTGGGCGACGGCGCCGAAATGGTCCTCGTGGGCATGGGTGATGAAAATGCCCTCGAAATCTTCGGCATAGTTGGCAAAAAAAACGGCGTCGGCAAAACAAAGATCGATCCCCGGGTAGTTGTCGTTTAAGAAACCGTAACCGGCATCAACCATGATAAATTTTCCGTTGCAAGCATACACATACATATTCATGCCGATTTCATCGGCGCCGCCCAGGGCAATAAAATACAATCCGTCTTTTTCAAATTTGTTAATCATTCTTCTCTCTTACTTTCATCATCAAAAAACACGTCTCCGGCCCCGATGACTTCCCGGCCGGACGGTGTTTGCAAAATCAGCATCCCTTCTTCGTTCATGCCGGCGAAGATTCCGGTTTTCGTGGTTTTCGGCAGCCGCACCACAACCGGCTCTCCCAAACCTCTGGCATGCCGCAGCCATTTTTCGGTCAGCGCCGGCATTCCTTTTTGCTCCCACAAGTCCGTCAGCGCATCAAAGCGACGCAAATAAACTTCCTTAAAAGTCCGGCAGTCGGTTTTTATCCCCGCCGCCGCCAAATCGGTCACCGGATACACGGTTTCTCCCGCCGGCGACGCCCTCAGATTGACCCCGATGCCGATAATCATATATCCGCCGGCGCCTTTTTCAAGCAAAATACCCGATATTTTGCCGCCGTTCAACAACACGTCGTTCGGCCATTTCAGTTTCACCCCGGCATTTTGATCAAACTCTTTTACCGCCTCCAGCAGCGACAGCGACGAAATCAGCACCAGCGCCGCGCTTTTTTCCGCGGCGAAAGGCAGCGCCAGCGACATAAACAGATTGCCTTCCAGGCTGACCCAGCTGCGGCCGCGGCGGCCGCGGCCTCCCGTCTGCCTTGTTGCGGTTACCGCCAGCTTTTCTCCGCCGGCAGACGCCGTCAGCGTCAAAGCCTCATCATTGGTGCTTGTCAGTTCCTCATATTCAAAATACCGCCACATTCCCGTTCTTCCGTTTACAAAATCGCCGCCAGCATCATTTCCACATCGTGCATCAGATATTTCGGATTTATCACGGTGACAGCAATCAAAAGCAGATTGACCGCAATATATGTATATACGCCTTTGTCCACCCTGTCAAAGCTAATATTGCGCGGTTCAAAATAGATGACGGTTATGATTTTGAGGTAGGCGTACACCAAAATCAGCATCGAAAAGGCCACCACCGCCATCAGGCCGTAGCTGCCGCCTGCCACCAGCGCGTTGATAACCGAAAGTTTGCCTAGAAAACCGAGCAGCGGCGGCGTGCCGATCAGTGAAATCATCAATATCAGAAAAGCCGCCGCCAAAAACGGCCGCTGGGTCGAAAGTCCGCGGATTTCGCTCAAATAACGCAAATACTCCCCCTTGCTGCGGCAGCCGGCAAAAACCGTATAAACGCCGAAAAAGGCCAGTACGTAAACCAACAGGTAGATAAAGGCGCCGAGCAGGCTCTGTCCGTGCATGTCGGCGGCAGACACCAGCAAAACACCGACATAATAAAGCCCAGCATAGGCAAAAATGCGGCGCAGGTTGTCCTCGCTGTTGGCGCCGACTGCGCCGATAAAAACGGAAAGCACGCCGAAAACAAGCATCACCGGCACAAACCAGGCGTAAAGCGGCGCCAGCACGTTGACAATCAGGTTGACGAAGGCAGGAAAATAAGCCAGCACCGGCACGATCGTCAGATATCCGGCCACCGGCAAAACCGCGCCCGAAACCGCGTCGGCAAACCAAAAATGAAACGGCGCCACGCCTAAGGCAAACAGGAAAAAGACCATAATCATCACAAACGCCAGCCGGAGCTGCCACAGAGTTTCCGTCTGCGCCGTCAGAAACTTTCCGAGTTCTTCATATCCGCCGCCGCCATAACGCCGCAAGATCAGAACACCGGCCGCCAGCAGCAGGCAGAAAAATACCGTTACCGCCAGATGGCGGCGCAACCGCGGCAGACACTCCTCATCGGCGCCGATCCGCAGCAACAGGCAGTTCAGCAGCTGGCAGCAAACGGCGGCTGCCGCAAACAGTTCCAGCGAACGGACGGAAAGCATCAGAGAAAAACCGAGCAGTTCAAGCAACAGCACCGAATAAAAGGCAAAACTGTCGTTTTCCCGGTTTTGAAAACGCCTGAGCGAAAGGCTTCCCCAGCCGAGCGCAAACAGAAAAATGACGATTTTAAACAAAGTCGTATAGTCGTTATTGCTCCAAAAACCGCCGACATTTCTGTCATAAAAGACCGCGGTCAGCATCATTGCCGGCAAAATCGTCCATTTGGCCAGCGTCAGAAAAGTTTTGGCCGTGTTGGCAGAACGAAGGAAACGAACCAGCACCGCCAGCAAAACACCGGCCGTCAACACGGCTTCCGGCAGCAACGCAACATAATTGACCAGCATTTTCTTCTCCTAACCGACGAACCACAAAGGATTGACAAACGACAAAACCAGCACTGCCGCCGTCAGCAGCATGACGGCAAAGACCCTGAGCGAAATGTCTTCGACGCAGCATTCGCCGGAAGGCGCCGGCAGCGGCGCCTGACTTTCCGGCGGATATTTCAGATAAAACAACTGCTGCAGCAGGCTGACGGAAGCCAGCACCACCGCCAGCAGGATACAGACGGCCATCTGAATGTTAAATTTTAACAGACCGGCAAAAATCACCATGTTATTTAAAAACATCGACGACAGCGGCATCCCGATCGCCGCCAGAATAAGAAAGGAAAAAACCAGCGAAGTGCGGCGGATATTGCACAAAATGCCGCAATCGCCGAGTTCGTTTTCCTGCCGGACCGCGTCAACGTGAGCCACCATCACTTCCAGCGCGGCCACAATAATCAGGTAAGAAAACATGGAAAAGCCGATATTCATCAAAAGCGCGTCGGTCGGCAGCAGCGCCCCCAGCAGATACAAAATGTAGTAGACCGTCATATAGGCAAAAATCTTATACTGAATATCGCGTTTGGTAAAGCCGATAAAGGCGATCATCAGCATGGTGACGATGCTGATGATTTCCAAAACCAGCAGGTAGGGATCCAAAGCCGCCGGCGCATTGACCGGGAAAAAGCGGATCAGTCCGTAAACGCCGCTTAAGGGAACAATGTTGGCAACGATGAAAACCAACGGGTTGGAAATATTGGCGTTGACCGAAGAAATCCAGTAATGGAAAGGCCATACCGGGATCCGCGACAGGAAGGCAATGAAAATCGAGCCCCAGACCAGCACTTCCCCGTGTTCCGACAAAACGATCCGGCTCACTTCGAGAATACCGACGTTTTCATGATTGTAAAGCACCACCAGGGCAACAAACAGAAAAACCGCGCCGAGAAGGTTATAAAGAAAAAAGCGGTACAAAACCTGCTGTTTGCGGACGTCGCCGAAAATGCCGACCATCATGAACAGCGGCAGCAGCAGCGCTTCGAAAAAAATGTAAAAGGAAAAAAGGTCGGAAGCCAGAAAATAGCCGCTGATCATGCTCAAAAACATCAGGGCAAAAACAATCAGCGCCTTCTGCCGGTAGGTATTGTGACGAATGCCCACCATCCCCAGCAGAACCGCCAGGTGAACGGCGGCAATCAGCATCAGGGAGAAGACGTCGATGCCAAACACCAGTTCAATTTTCGGATTTTGCGTCCAGGCAAAACTCTCGACCGTTTTCCAGCCGTCTTTGCCGACATCCATCTGCAAAGCCGTCCGCCACAAAACCACCAGATTGGAAAGTACGGTAAAAATACCCACGCTCAAAACGTTGCTGACCCTGCCGCGGCCGCCTTCGCGGGAAAGCGCGGCAAACAGCATCCCGAGCAGCGGCACCGCCACAATCGCATTGACCAAAGAAGCAATGTTTTCCATTTGTCAGCCTCCGTACAACCAAACAATTCCGATAACGGCAAAACCGAGCAGCATGAACAGCAGCATGCCCGTAACCGTTCCCGAATGAATGCGGCGAAAAAGAAAAATCATAAAACCGAGTGCATTCTGCACCGAACTGATGATCGTACGTTCGATAAACACAAAATCCACCGTCAGCCACAACAGACGCCCGATCACCTTGACCGGCGTGATAATCAGCAATTCATATGCCGTTCCCACATAATCGGCCTCCTGCAAAACGTCGTTGTCGTACAAAGCGTCCAACCGGCGCAAAGGACGCAGGAAAAACAATCCCAGCCAGGCCGCAAGAAGCGGCGTCAGCCATAACGGGGAAAGACGGAAAGACCAGCATAAAACGGCAGCGGCAGCAGCCACCGGCAGCCAGGACGGCAGCGGCGGATTTTTCAGCATTGCCTGCACCCGTTCGTCCGCCCGGCTCTCTCCCAGCAGAATCTGCGACAGCACGTGCGCGCTCGCCGCCGCAAACAACAGCGCATAGCCCCCGGCCAGCCACGGGCTGCCTTCCGCGGTTTTGAACAAGACCGAAAAAAAGGCCGCCAGCACCAGAAGCGCCAACAAAAAGGTAAATTTAAGGCTTTTCAAAAAGCCGCCCGTTTCCGAAACCTGAGTTTCGTTGGAAGCCGCGGCGCAAATCAGCATCAGAACCTGCCCGAACAAAAACGCCGCGGTCAGAAGCGAAGCAAACTGCAAACTGTCGAGCCGGCTGCCGAAAGCGGCAAAAGCATAAACCAGCCCCCAGAACATGAGGGCAAAATAAACCGCCTTTTGTTTGAGATTATCAATTGCCAGAGCGCCCCAAACGCCCCACAAAACGGAAGAAAGGGCAAAAATTTTGAGCAGCGGATAGGAAAAAGGAGAAATTTGCAGCAAAGATTCCGTTTTTAAAAGCAGCAGGTAACCGGTCAGCGGCGTTGCCGTAAACAAAACATAGTTCAAACGGTTGAAACCGAGTGTGCGCATTTCGGTATAAGTCCCATGAAACAAAAACAGTCCGGTTTTGACGAAGATGCAGAGCAAAAGCAGAATCGCGACAAAATCCTTATGATGACCGAATCGGGCATAGTCCGGCAGCTTGTCCAGTTCCAAACCGCCTCCCTGGCCGAGGATGACGGCAAAAATGCTGACCAGGCCGATATCGGCCAGGAAATTGGCATAAATATATTTCTTTTTGGCTTCAATATTGTTGACGGCGCTGAACACCAGAACGTCGCAGACGCCTACCGCCACCAGCATCTGGACATAGTTGCCGGCAAACACCAGCATCAAAGACGACAAAAGGTTCAGAAGCACCAGCCCGTTCAGGGAATTTTTGGCATTTTCGGCACCGAAAGTATTTTGCAGCAGCACCAGCAAAGCCAATATCGACAAGGCAAACACCAGATAAATGTTGCCGGCGTTGACGACAATTTCGAGATTAACCGCCAGGTTGGGTATTTTCAGCCAGGGACAGTTCAGATACAAATCGGGCGCATTCCCAAGCAGCGACAAACGGTAAACAAAATAAGAAACCGCCGCTGCCGAGAACAGCGACCACAACACCGGCAGCCGGTTTTTGGGAACCAGCTCGGAAATCAGCCCGGCGCCTAAAATCAAAATGAGTAATTCAACCAGCATCAAATCTTCCGCTTCAACCGTTATTATCTGAATAATAACAAGAAATAAGGGCTTTTAAAGCCCTTATCACCATCTGAAAAAAGTTTTATCGTCAGGCCAGCGCCTGCAAATTTCTGACTACGCGCACCGGCACCTTGTATTCGCGGGCAACGTCGTCGTTTTCAATCTCCACCATCAGCACCTCGTTAACCGACTTTAAGGGCATGCGCGCTTCCCTGGCAATGGAATTCAGCATAAAAGCGCTTTCACGGCTGCGGTAAAGCAACGCCTGTTCGCCGCCGTCATAAACCAGACGCGGATTTTCGGGACCGCCTTCGCGGTATTCAATGATTATGAGTATCTCCCCGGCAGCATTCTGCAGCATATCATAACGCCCGGCCTGCTGTGAATTCTTCGTATCTGACATCTCCCAATATCCTTAAAAACGAGGTTTAATAATCAAATTTGAAACCGATGATAACATACAATTCTTAACAAATAAACTATTTTTTATATTTTTTAATTTTTTTGGATTTTTTTATTGACTAACCTTTTTTTATCCATTATACCTTGCTTCGTTAAGTGAGCGGGCCCGTAGCTCAGCTGGTAGAGCATTTGACTTTTAATCAAAGGGTCATGGGTTCGAATCCCGTCGGGCTCACCAACACAAACGGCAGTTATTTAGGTGACTGCCGTTTCTTTTTTCCTGACCTGACGCCAAATTCGGATAGCTTTTACCTAATGCATACCTCCCTTGTAAACAGGGAGTTTTGGCAATCGGATTGAGTTATTAATAATCATCCGAACCTTCGCCAATATACCCAACAATGACCACGACAGCTACTATTGCAATCATTATATACAATACGATCTCATCAACGTTTTCGTCATTGAACGCATTGTCAGATACACTGCAACTTATCAAGAAGTCTGTCATTGTAACTAAAGCTGTTAATATTGAACCGTATTATTTCATCAAGGCAAAAGAAAAAGACATGAAACACGCAAAAATATTCATCGGCTGTCTTATGATTATATTAACCTCATGCAGCATAAACGAAAAATCTGCCCCAAAACCGTAACCGGCACACTTGTTCCCGGCCACGAAGTGCGTTCGTTCAGCGAAGAAGGAAGGCCTAAAAGTTACTGGGTCGTTGACAAGACCGGGAAATTAATGTCCGAATACAAAAAAGCCGCCGCCGGCACCATAATCAACGCCACTCCCGTTTTGGCCGAACTGACCGTGGAAGAGGCGCCACAAATGCCGGACGGTTTCGGGGCGGATTATGACGGAACGTACAATGTGTTAAAAATTATATCGATAACCCCGCTCCGGGTTTCCCTCTCCGGCTCCCGGACCGAACCGGTACCCGGTTTGGCCCCGGCGCAACAGGGGTTCTTGCTGAAAAGCGACGGCCGGGCGTCTTCCATCAATATGGCAACACTGCAATATCAAAAATGGCGACCAGAAGGAAACAAACTCATTTTGTCGGGAAAAAGCACAGGCAACCGTCAAACAATTGATTTCGTCGATTCATACGTAATTGAAGACATCGGTTTGCAAAAACTCGTTTTGCGAAAAAACAACAAAGTTTTTACTTTTCACAAACAACCGTAAATTTGCAAAGTTACATTCGGACGCATTTGAAAAACATTCTTTTTTCTTGCGGCGGCCGCCCTTTTCAACCCAAGGGCGGCGCATCCGGAACAAGAAAAATACCGGATTTTTATTGCAGGTTGGCTCTAAAAAACGCTTCTATTTTATCAAACGGGATTTTATCCGTCCGGTCATACAAATCCGTATGATTTGCACCGGGAATGATCATCAGCTCCTTATTGCCGCCTTTGAGCTTTTTGAAAGCGTCTTCGCTGAAATAGCGGCTGTGTGCCTTTTCTCCGTGCAGCATTAAAACCGCACTTCTGATTTCGCCGGCATAAGACAAAATCGGCATATTGATAAACGAGAGCGCATAAGTCATGTTCCAGCCGGTGTTGGAATTTTTTGAACGCTTGTGATAGCCGCGCGGCGTTTTGTAATAATTCCAGTAATCTTTGACAAACTGAGGTTCTTCTCCCGTCAGTTTATCCGGCAGACCGGCTTCTTTGGCATAGGTTCCGCTTTTAAAATCTTCGGTGCGCTGAGCATTGAGTTTTTGCTTTAAGGCATAACGGTCGTCTTCACTCATTGCGTCAAAATAACCGTTGGCGTTAACCCGGCTCATATCATACATGGTAGAGGTAACCGTCGCCTTGATTCTGGTATCCATGGCCGCGGCATTCAGCGCAAAACCGCCAAAACCGCAAATGCCGATAATGCCGATTTTATCGGCGTCAACTCCGTCTTGAACGCTCAAAAAGTCAACTGCCGCGCTGAAATCTTCGGTGTTAATATCAGGTGAAGCAACCAGACGCGGTTCGCCGCCGCTCTCGCCCGTATATGAAGGGTCAAATGCCAGCGTAATAAAACCGCGCCCGGCCATTGTCTGCGCATAAAGTCCAGAGGCCTGCTCCTTGACCGCGCCGAACGGCCCGCTGACAGCTATGGCCGGCAGCTTTTCCGCCGGTTTGTCTTTCGGCATGTACAAATCGCCGACAAGTTCAATTCCGTAACGGTTTTTGAACTTCACTTTCTCAATATTGACCTTATCGCTTTTGGCAAAAGTCTTGTCCCAATCACTTGCCTTTGCATTGTTCATAAAATTTCCTCCCGTAATTAATGTTGCCAGAACCAAAATATTCAATACCGCTTTAAATTTCATGTTGCTCCTTTCGCAATTTATTATCCGTTTGACATTCGTGTTCAATCAAGCCCTCACGGAAAAAAGACCGGGGGCATAATCCGCATCTTTCCGATTTCGAAGAATTTTATTTTTATCTTCGTACATCATGTCCGCCTCCCCCGTTTTTTATTATTTACAATTTTCCGAAAAATAGCAAATACTTATATTCAATGTTCAAATATGCTTGACAGGCATATCTTAAAAGGATACTGTTCTTATATGGAAATCAGAGTATTAAAATATTTTCTGGCCGTTGCGAGAGAAGGCAGCATAACCGGTGCCGCAAATTCTCTGCATTTGACGCAGCCTACCCTTACAAGGCAATTGCAGGAACTGGAAAAAGAACTGAGGCAAAAGCTTTTAATAAGGGGAAAACACAAAGTGACGCTTACGCTTGAAGGAATGATTTTAAGAAAAAGGGCGGAAGAAATTGTGGACATGGTTGAAAAAACAAAAGCCGAATTTTTTGCAATAAGCGGTACGACGGGCGGAAACGTTTATATCGGCGGCGGCGAATCAGACTCTATAAAATACGTGGCGGAAATCATTAAAGAAATTCGTTCGGATCATCCGGACGTAAAATTTCATATTTATTCTGGAAACGCGGAAGACGTTACCGAAAAGGTCGATAAAGGGCTGCTTGACTTCGGCATATTGATCCAGCCCGTCGACGTTTCCAAGTACGACCATATTACACTGCCGGAAAAGGACGTATGGGGCGTCATTATGAGAAAAGACAGTCCTCTCGCAAAGAAAAAACATGTTGAACTTTCAGACCTGCAAAACATTCCCTTGCTTAATTCAAGACAGGCAATCAAAAAAACATTTTCAAAAAACGAATTTATTGAATGGTTTCAGGGGAATTTTGACAAGTTGAACACAGCGGTTACCTTCAATCTCGTCTATAACGCCGCAGTCATGGTGAAAGCCGGGATCGGTTATGCCGTTACCCTGGACAAACTCGTCGACACCTCCGAAGAAAGCGAACTTTGTTTCAGACCGCTGAAGCCAAAACTTGAATCCGGATTGGACATTGTATGGAAAAAACACCGCGTATTCTCCCCGGCGGCCAAATTATTTTTGGACAAAGCGCTCGAAAAATTCGCCCCCGATACCCCGGCAGACGCATCCGGACGACTGGGTTGCGGAAGGCTGCCAGAAGTACATCTACGAAACAATGCGGCCGGACCTGATCATAGACATGAGAATCTGCCGGCCGGTCGCGATATGGCGCTTTACCGTGCGTTTTCTGAAAGCAAAAAAGCTTATCGGCAGAAAAATCGACAAGGAACTGCCGGTTCAGGCTTACCATTATCGGAAAATAAGCCTGAAAAAGATCCGGGATTATGACAACTGCAACCGGGAAATCAATGCGGAAATTTCCGTTTTTTTAAAAAATGCAAAAATCCCGGTCATCAAATGCAAAAATTTTCGCCAATACGGAAAAGTTTTCGCTTATATCGAAAATTTCCGCCGGTGCGCCCGATTTAACGAGTTGCGGCAAGCGGACCTTTCCTTTTCAGAACAACTCGGCCGATTTTTTGTTATACGATATTTTAACCCGGCAAAAGGTATAATGTCGGCGGAGGTAAAAATGAGACTGATAGAAACACCCTGTGCCGCCTGTCTGGCACAGATTGAAAAGCTGTATTACGAAGCGTTCCCGGTTGAGGAACAAAAACCGTTTTCCGTAATTCTGGAAAAAAACAGGGAAGGGTCGATGGAGATCCTCGCCGCCGAAAACAATCACAAGGATTTCACGGGACTGGCCATTACCGCGCGGCACCGCGATCTGGTCATGCTTGACTATTTTGCCATTTCGCCCTGTCACAGACAAGGGGGCGTAGGCTCAAAAGTTTTCCGGATGCTGAAAGAACGTTATGCCGGTCAACGTTTTTTTCTCGAAATAGAAAGCACGCTGGTCAAAGCGGAAAATGCCGAACAGCGCAAACGGCGCAAAGCCTTTTACCTTAAAAACGGCATGCGCGACATGCCCTTTACGGTTGACGCCTTCGGCGTGGAGATGGAAATTCTGGCCGACGGCTGTTCCCTTGAATTCGAAGAATACCGGGACTTGTACCACAGTCTTTTCGGTGCGTCCGCGCACGGCAGGATCAAACTGAAAACGCCGCTGCCGCAAGCGTCGAAAAAATAACCGGCGGCATATGAATTTGCAAAAACCCCGTTCGACAGACGGGGTTTTGTTTCATTTTCCGCCCCGGAAACATCAATTTCCGGCAGGCAGTTCTTCAAGCACTCGCGACACCACCAGACAATTATGGTAATGTTTGGCGCCGCGGATCATGGTAAAATAGCGGCAGCGCTCGCGGTCGGCAAATTCGAAAGAACGTTTGACCAGGTCGGACACTTCGGTCAAAGCTTCTTTGGAAAGGCCTGTCAATAAAAAACGAAGACGATGTTCGTCCGGTTCTTCAGTTGCCACAATCATCATGTGTTTCAACTGTTTTTTCAATTCTTCCGTTTTCATAACGATTGTAAAAATAATCTTTCAGCGGCTTCAAACTGCCATAGCTGACATCCGTTGTCAAGCTTTTCCGCAAACGGACGAAAAAACCTTTACCGCCGTTTTTCTCCGTTTTACAATAAAGAAAAAAGAATCGGTGCACCATCATGACAGAAGATATTTTTTCCCGTCTGGGCCGCTCGCCTTTCCGCAGCCGCTTCCGGCTGAAGACGGCGGACATTTCCTACGTCCGGCAAAAAGGGCTCGACACCGTCCGCCGGCATGCCGAAGATTTTGTCGGCAAGCGGCTGGCGCCGGCGGAAATCGCCAACGACGGCAGGCAGACGCCGATGCGCGGCCACCCGGTATTCATCGCCCAGCACGCCACCGCCACCTGTTGCCGCCAATGCCTGTTCAAATGGCACGGCATTCTCCCGGGCAGAGAGTTAACGCCGGAAGAACAAAAATATGCGGTTGATCTGATTATGGAATGGATCCGCAGGCAAACGGACTGACGGCCGCTATTCGCGGACATGCTCCAGCGCCTTTTCCCAGATGATGCGGACATGATCGTCGTTTAAGGCATAGTAAACGTTTTTTCCTTTTTTGTCCGCCCGCACCAGTTTGGCTATACGCAGAATCTTCAACTGGTGGGAAACTGCCGACTTGGTCATGTCAAGCAGTACCGCCAGATCGCTTACGCACAGCGACTCTTTTTCCAACGCCCACAAAATGTTAATGCGGGTCGGGTCGCCCATAACCTTAAAAAAGTCGGAAAGACCGTACAACAGCTCTTCCTCCGGCATTTCGGCGCGGATTGCCGCCACGGTCCGGGGACGGAGGGCGGTGCAGCCCGCCTGAGTATTTTCCATGCGACGCTCCTCTCAAGCGATTAAATTCTGCTTTTACAATAATCGAATCGCCGACGGCACACAAGCGTTTTTATCATTTTTTTTATTGACAATTGAACGATTGCTCAACTATTATACAAACAAAGACGATTGAACAACTGTTTGAACGGAGATACGCTTATGTGTAAAGAACATCACCATTGCCCTCATCATCAGGCACAAGAATGCGGCCACTGCCATCATGAACACGGCAATGCCCGTCTGCCGCTGCGAATCGGCGCCGCTGCGCTGCTGTTTGCCGCGGCCGTCAGCGGTCTGCTGCCGCCGGCTGCCGGCACTGCTCTCTTTGTTGCCGCCTGGTTCGTTGCCGGCGCGGATATCGTTTATGCGGCGGGCAGAAACATTCTCCGCGGAAAATGGCTGGACGAAAACGCCCTGATGACAATCGCTACTCTCGGCGCCGTTTTCCTCGGCGAATATCCGGAAGCGGCAATGGTGATGATTTTGTTCCAAAGCGGCGAATATCTTCAGCACAAGGCGGTGGAAAGCTCCAAACGCTCAATCGCCGAACTGATGGATATCCGGCCCGACTATGCCTGCCGGGAAGAAAACGACACGGCGGTCAGAAGACGACCGGAAGAAATTGCCGTCGGCGACGTCATCATCGTTAAAAGCGGCGAAAAGATCCCGCTTGACGGTTTAGTTACGGACGGCGAGGCAACGGTTGACACTTCCGCCCTGACCGGAGAATCCCTGCCGCGCCGGCTGGTTCCCGGCAGCGAGGCGCTGAGCGGTTTTATCAACACCAACGGCCTGCTTAAAATAAAAGTGAGCAAACCCTTCGGCGAATCGACCGCCGCCAAAATCCTCGAACTGGTGGAACATGCGGACGCGCGCAAAGCCCGTACGGAAAAGTTCATTACCCGTTTTGCCCGCTTTTACACGCCGGCAGTGGTGGCTGCCGCTATATTGCTGGCTTTGGTGCCGCCGCTTGTCGTTCCCGGCACCGCGTTTGCCGAATGGCTGCAGCGCGCGTTAACATTTCTTGTTATCTCCTGTCCCTGTGCACTGGTCATTTCGGTTCCGCTCACCTTTTTTGCCGGCATCGGCGGCGCTTCCCGCAACGGCATTCTGATCAAAGGCAGCAATTATCTGGAAACGCTGGCAAACTGCAAAACGGCGGTTTTTGACAAGACCGGCACCCTTACCCGCGGCGTATTTGAAGTCAGCCGCATTCTGCCGGCTGCCGGCATCGGCGAAGACCGGCTACTGAAAACCGCCGCCGCGGCGGAAAGCGCCTCCAACCATCCGATTGCCCTGTCAATCCGCAAAGCGGCGGGAGAAAAGGAAACCGGCCTGCCCGGCGGACAGGCGGAAGAAATCGCCGGCTGCGGCGTCCGCATCAGAAAAGACGGAAAAGAAATTCTTGCCGGCAACCTCAAACTGATGGAAAAATTTAAGATTTCCGGAATTAAAGAAGCTGACGGCGGCACGGTCGCATATATTGCCGAAGACGGAAAATATCTCGGCGCGCTGGTTATTTCCGATACGGTTAAGGAAACCGCCGCCGGCGCCGTCGCCGAACTCGGAAAACTGGGAATAAGGACCGTCATGCTGACCGGCGACAACGAGCCGGCCGCCGCGGCTGCCGCCGGACAGCTCGGCATTGCCAGTTTTTATGCCGGACTGCTGCCGGGAGAAAAAGTGGAAAAACTGGAAGAACTGATTAAAGCCCGCAGCGGCGGTTCCGTCATCTTTGCCGGCGACGGCATCAACGACGCGCCGGTTTTAACCCGCGCCGACACCGGCATCGCTATGGGCACGACGGGATCCGACGCGGCAATAGAAGCCGCCGACGCGGTTATTATGGACGACGATCCGCAAAAAGTGGCAAACACAATCAAAATATCCCGCAAAACCATGCGCATCGTTTATCAGAACATCGTCTTCGCGCTCAGCGTCAAAGCTCTTTTCCTCGGGTTGGGCGCCGCCGGCATGATGACCATGTGGGGCGCGGTTTTTGCCGACGTCGGTGTGACCATGCTGGCTGTGTTGAACGCTCTCCGCGCTTTTAGAAAGCCTATCTAGAACAAAAATGCAAAAATTTTCCGACAGCTCTTGATTCTGCCTTTTGGCCACCCTACCTGTTTTAACAGAAGGATGATTGATCAAACAAGGAGGTTTAAAATGTCTGATTCATTGGTCAGCCGCAAAGAACACGGTCATCATGCCCCGCTGCGCTGTGGCTTTAACAAAGATTTTAACGATCTGCTCAACGGCTTTTTCGGTAACTGGCTCGATTTGCCGGAAGAAAAGAACTTTATTGCCAAGAACGAACCGAAAATAGAAGTCAGCGAAAACGAAAAAGAAGTAACGGTACGCGCCGAAATGCCGGGTATGAAGGAAAAAGACATTGATCTGGAACTGTCTTCCGACGGATATCTGACAATTTCCGGCGAAAAAAAGCAGGAACACCGGGAAGAACACAAAGGGAGTTATTTTTCGGAAATTTCCTACGGTACTTTCAGCCGGACGGTTCCGCTGCCCTGGGAACTGAAATTTGACGACGCCAAAGCCGATTTTGAAAACGGCGTGCTCACCGTTACGGTTCCCAAATCTTCCGACGAACAGGGCAAAAAGCGCAAAATTGCCATCAACCGCAAATAATCCGGTCATGATGACGAAAACCCCGGGAAATTCCCGGGGTTTTTTATTTGCCGCCCGACAGGAAAACCCGGGGTGCCGGATGCCTCAGGCTTATGCCTTTGATCATGCTCTAACCGTTGGGTTTGCTGCTGTTTTATTCCCCGCTTACCGTTTTTTTAACCGCGGCATATTTTGTCAAACACGATCCGCGAAGAACCGTCGGCAATATCAATCAGGCCGCAGAGGGTAAAGTTGTTTTTGCCGAGCACCCGGCGCATCGGCAGATTGTCGCGGTGGGTGTCGATTTTCAGATAGTCTATGTTGCGGGCAAGCGACAGCTTTTCGGCATGACGCAAAGCGGCCGAGGCCAGTCCGCGTCCCCGCCATGCGGCGCCGACCGCCACCCGGTGAACGACGGCAAAACGCCCTTCCCGCCGCCAGCTGCCGTTATAGATTTTGTCATAATCGGCGTCGCCGTCAAAAGAAACGGCGAAAGAAGCGGCCACCTGCCCTTCTTCTTCCGCCACATAACAATTGCCGGCCAAAATGTCGCTTTCAATGACGCCGGCGTTCGGATAGCTCCGCTGCCACTGGTTAATGCCCTGTTCTTTCAAATTCCGTCTGGCCTCGTTGATGATTTCCATAATTGCCGGAAGATCGCTTAAACCGGCTGCTCTGATTTTCATATCGGTTCTCCTTTTTCAAAAATTAAAGAAACAAAAAAGAAACCGCCCGGTTCCTTACGAAACCGGGCGGTTGAAAGTTTGATAAAAGCCGTAACAAACTATGCCGTTTTCCGTAAGGTCAGGAACGGGACAACGGTGGTAGTGGTAACGGTTACGGCGGCAAAGGAAACGGCTGCCGGCGTCATCACGGCGCGGCAGGCAAAACGCTTATTTTCGGCCAAGGCAAAAAACATGTTTTCCGTTTCCTTAAATAAATTAACGATAAGTTCAGATTAAAGACAGATTATCGGACTGTCAATCTTTTATTTATACGACTGCCTGAGAATTTCAACACATTCATTTTCGTCAAGCGGCGCCGGATCCAGGGCGAAAAGGCCGCCCATCGTTTCACGCGCGGTTTGCGCATAGCGGCGCAGATTGCCGCCGTCGATGCCGTAGTCGGACATTTTCAAATCATCGACGCCGCAGGCCTTTTGCAGATCAACCAGCGCGGCAACGAAATCCTCTGCCTTGTCAGCATCTTTTCGGCCCAGCGCTTTGGCCATTGCAACCATCCGCTCGTCGCAGGCATGCTTGTCGACAAAAGCCTGATAATAAGCGCGGCTGATCATGATCAGCCCGGCACCGTGCGGCAAATTCGGATGCCAGGCGGACAGCGCATGTTCCAGGCTGTGTTCGGAAATACAGCAGGAAGTCGACTCGACCATGCCCGACAGGGTATTGGCCAGCGCCACGTCGGCGCGCGCTTCCCGGTCGGAACCGTCTTTGACGGCTTTGGCCAGACTGCGGCCGATCAGTTCGATTGCTTTTATGGCGTAAATGTCGCTTATCGGGGTGCGGCAGTTGGCAAGATAGCCCTCGGTGCTGTGAAAGAGGGCGTCAAACCCCTGATAAGCGGTCAGATGCGGCGGCACGGTCATCATCAGTTCGGGATCAACAATCGAGAGCACCGGAAAGACTTCCGGCCAGCCGGCACCGATCTTCTCATTGCTGTCTTCTTTGGTAATCACCGTCCACGGATCGGCTTCGGTACCGGTGCCGGCGGTAGTGGTTACCGCCACAACCGGCAGCGGCGAATTTGCCAACGGCTGCCCTTTGCCGGAACCGGCCGCAATATAATCCCAATAGTCGCCCGGATTGGCCGCCATTACGGCAATCGCCTTGGCGGCGTCGATCGGCGACCCGCCGCCGAGACCAAGCACGAAGTCACACGCTTCCGCCCGGGCCAGGGCAGCGCCTTCCATAACGTTGTCTTTGGTCGGGTTGGGCTGAACCTTGTCAAACACGACATGCGCCGCGCCGGCCAGTTCCAGTTCCTTTTCCACCCGCGCCAGATAACCGTTGGCACGGGTCGATTTGCCGTTGGAAATGACGATCAGCGCCTTTTTTCCCGGCAGCTTCTGTTTGTGCAGATCGTTCAAACGGCCGGCACCGAACAAAATGCGGGTCGGAATATAATAGTCAAAACTCATCTTTAACCTCCTTTTACAATTGAGAAACTTTAGTTTCAGCATAGTGTCCCCTTTGTCCGTTGGCAAGCCGCAAAGGCATTTTTTCACCCGCAAACTTCCACCGGCCGGCGCAGACGGCATTAACCGTTCCGAACGGGTTCGCCCGGCTCCAAAGCTTCGCAAGCCTTACGGCCGTGCGGAAACTTCCGCATCCGCCGCACGTGCAGACGTTCAAACCATAAAAAAAAGCCCGCTCCCCGCAAAGGAACGGACTTTTTATCAACCGGCGGCTCACAAAAGGCCGCTTTCTTTTTGCAAACGGACAATGTCCGTACAGTTATCACGCAGGGTGTCGTGTTTGTCCCACCCGGCCCGATGAATGTCAATGCGGATGTCAAATGCTTTTTCCGCTTTGCCCACCACAATCAACATGTCCAGAGAATCGGCCCCCAGATCAGCCGGCCGGTCGGAAAGCTTCAGTTCGCATTTTTCAAGCGACAATGCGTCAGTTACGAGGGGACAAAGCCTGGCAAACACTGCCTGAATTTCCTGCTCGCCGGCAGAAAATTCTTTGTCTTTTCTTTCTTTTCCCATAGGCAGACGATTAAACCGGCGGCTTACCGACGGTCGGTTTCACCTAACGTGCGGACAATGCCGGAACAGGTTTCGTACAAGGTGGAATTTTTGTCCCAGCCGTCGTTTTCATCAATATGAATTTCCAGCAGTTTGTCAACTTCCATCATCACATAGGCCATGTCCAGGGAATCGGCGCCCAAATCATCGCGCCAACAGGCGTCAAGCACAACGTCCTTCTCCTCGCATCCCACTTCTCTGACGATCACGCTTCTGATTTTGTCAAGCACGGTTTGAGCCTCTTCTCTGCTGACCGCGGATTTTTTTGCATTACAGTTTTCCATAAAATTATATGATAAAAATTATTTTCCCGTCAGATATAGCATGCCGGCCGCTTTTTGTCAACCCGGAACCTCATTTTTCTGCTTAGGCAGCCACTGAAAAAGGCAGCAAAAAGAATTTGCGTTTCGCCTTTTTTTGTGCTACTTTGGACAAAAATATCATATTAATGCAAACGGATTGCAACCATGTCTGACCTGCAGAAAAATTTAACCGCGGCCGGAGCCTCTGCCGAATCGGCCGAAAAAATCGCCGGCATAATCAAAGCGGCGGCCCAAGCCGCCGCCCTCACCCCCGTTGAGCTTAACCGCTGTCTCCGCATCGGTGCGGACGAAGCCAGACGCATTTATTACTGGGAAAAGAAACATGCCCCGCTGCTGCCGGCCGGCGGCGGCGAACGGTTGAAAGAAATAAAAAAACTTTTTACCGATAGAGGCCTTGCCGCAGACGATGAACGTTTCAAACACATTTTGCTTGAAGCGCCGTCGCTTCTGTTTCTGCCGGCATCGACAATTGAAGACAACATCAAAAGCCTCTGCCGCTTTCCCGGACTGCCGGCCATCGACGAGGAAACATACCGCCGGGCGGCCCTGAAACAACCGCGGCTGCTTTGTCTGCGGCCGCAGACGATTGCGGACAACATCCGCGGACTGGTCAATCACCCCGCACTTTGCGGACGCGAAGGCAAACCGCTGCTCAAATGCCGGGAATACATCGCGGCGGCCCTCAAACGCCCGCAGCTGCTTTACCAGTTGCCGGAAACGCTGGCTGCCAACGTCAGCGGCGTCGTCAGCCATCCAGCGCTGAAAGACGATGACGGCAAACCGCTGTTTACAACGGAAACCTATCTGCAAACGGCGCTGAAAAAACCGCAGTTGTTTTTACACGCGCCGGAAACCGTGGTCGAACATGTTACGCGCTTTCTCCGGCATCCGGCCTTCGCCGACGAAAACGGCAACAGTCTGATCAAAGCCGGCGACTACCGCAAGGCGGTTCTCCGACACCCGGCGCTGCTGTTGCAAAATCCCGACCTGGCCGCCGCCAACATCAGCGGCGTCGTCAATCATCCGCTGCTGGCCGCCGCGGACGGCAGCCCCCTGACAAGCCGTGCCGAATATGTCAGGGCGGCTCTGAAACAGGCTTCGCTGTTTATCATTACGCCGGACACCGTGGTCGGAAAAATAAACGGCATCATCCGCCACCCGGATCTCAGCGGTACAGACGGCCGTCCCATCATTGACAAGGCCGCCTGTCTGAAAGCGGCGCTGAAAATGCCGGCGCTGTTCGTCATTTTGCCGGAAACGATCGCCGCCAACGTCAACGGCGTCGTTCGTCATCCGGCGCTGCAAAACGAACAGAGACAGCCGATGTTCAAACGCGAAGACTACATAAGAGCCGCGGTCAGACAGCCCTCGCTGCTGGTACAGGCGCCGCAGACAGTAGCCGAACACGTAACAATCATCAAAGACCTGCTACTTAAGGAGGAAATCTGCCCCGACACGGCGGCGGTCGCCGATTTCTGCCTGACCAACCCGATTACCATGGTGCTTGGCAGCGACAACCTGAAATCCCGCTATCTGTATGCTTACGCCAAGCGCCGCCGCGGGGAAAAGCCGGGCAAAAAAATCATTGCCGATACCAAGGGTAAAATGCGCGATTATCTGGCGCAAAGCGACTTTTCCGCAGATTTGCCGGAACGTGACTATGAACGACTTTACCGGCGGCACCGGATCGTCGTTGCGGACGGACGGGCAAACGTGCTTGCGCCGCGGACGGCTTCCGTCTACGGCATTGACATTATCCGCAGCCTCAGGGCGGGAAAAGAAAAATAACCGCCCTAAAAAAGAAAAATCCCCTTATTGCACAAAAAAACTTCCGCCGTCCTTCTCGGACGCGGAAGCTTTTTTTTCATAACGGAAAGAATTTCAGCCGACAAAGAAAGCTTTTCCGGCACCGGCATCAAACACTTTGTTGCCGACGGCGATTACCGCCCGGTCAAACAATTCTATTTCACCATGCTCCTCAACGCATTTTTCCCCGTCAAAAAGAATCAGCGTGCCGTTTTTGTCGCTGTCCCGGTCATAAACCAGCACCGCCGGCAGGTCGAAATTTTCCGGCAGACAGTCAGAGCCTTCGTAAACCTTTTTCCACGCATCGCCGGCGGCAAACAGCAAAACACTGCCGCCTCTCACCTGCAGTTTCCGATATCCACCCTGCGGACCGGCTTTGATGCGGTAGCCGTCGCAAAACAGGTCACAGCGGCCGTCCGGATACTGCGCAATGCTTGTTTTTCCGTCTGCTGCCGGCATGAAAGAAACGTATTTGCGCGTTTCAAAAGCGTCCGTTTCCTCATCAAGGGCGGAAACGTTCCAGCCGCCGCTTTCCGGACGCTCGCCGAAAACGTCGCCGGCAAGGATTTTTTTACCCAGATAAATATCGCCCAAAAACATTTCCCGGCCGTTTTCCAGCTTCTGTTTTCCCGGCCGGTGATTGAGCCAAAACCAGCCGTCGGTCAGATGATATACAAAATCGGCGCCGAAAAGCTTAAACTCAAAAACGTCGCGCGGACCGCAAACCAACGGTCCCGTCAGATTCCGACAGGGAAAATAAAAAAGGTCGAACACGCGGTCTTTTTTGCGCATCACGGCAACCGCCGCGTTTGCAAACTGCCAGTAGTTCAAACCGGACGAAACTTCGCACTCTGCCGCAGCCGTCGTTTTTTTCATCAGCAAACGGCAGCGCACTTCCCGGTTGTCATTCTCTTTTTCCAGTCTTACATTGTTTCCGTAAATCATAAGTTTTGTTATTTTTTAATAATTAAACATAAAATATTATCGCGGACGGGAATTTAACAAAAAATTTCCGTCTTGGCAAGCAAATACATTCCGTTTTTCAAACCGTCAGCCGGGCAGTCTTCAGGCCGACGATTTCCTCCAGTGCGGCGAGCGGCGCCTCAATCTGAAAACCGATTTTGCCGGCGCTGAAAATGATCGTCGCAAAGTCCGCGGCGGTTTCGTCGGCAAATGTCGGAAACGGCTTTTTCATCCCGAGCGGCGAACAACCGCCGTGAACATAGCCGGTCAGGCCGAGAAGCTCTTTTGACTTGACCATCTCGACCGACTTTTCGCCGGCAGCGGCCGCCGCTTTTTTCAGATCCAGCTCTTCCGCCACCGGAATCATAAAGACATAATGCTGATGCGACTTTCCGACCGTCACCAGGGTTTTAAACACCTGCTTCGGGTTCTGGCCGAGCGCCGTCGCCACTTCTATCCCACTCAAGGCCCGGCTGCCATCATAACTGTAGGATCGGTAGTCAATCTTATGCCGGTCGAGTATCCGCATGGCGTTGGTTTTGCTTTCCATCGTTTCCTCTCTTTTTAATTTTCCACCCGTATGGTCAGCGCCGGGAACAACTCGTCGTCGCTGCCGAAGTGGCTGAAACGGATGTCTCCGGCAGCGTCCGCCGTCAGCAGCGATTTGAAGGGACGCGCTTCCCGCCGGCCCTCAAAAGAATAGCGGTGATAAGACTGTTCCGTATCGTTAAGCAGAAGAAAACTCAGGCTGCCGAACAACGGTTTTCTGACCGTCAGCACACCGTTTTCGGCCGTCGAAATTTTTACGACGGTCAGTCCGGGGAACAGCTTTTCCACCTCTTCGGGTGACAATTTACGCACCTTGAAAGCGTTGTCGCGATATACCGTTTCGGTAAAATACAGATCGTTTTGGTTATATCCGATCAAACGGCCGTTTAACAGAAACTCATAGGTCGAAGCGGGCGAAAAGCCTGCTTTCCTTGCTGTATATTGCGAATAACTGCCCGTACCCGGCGAAACGGACCTGGTAAACACCGTACGGTCTTCCGCCATGCCGCCTTCCGACCAGACGCCGGCCGCGGGAGAATAGACCACCTGCGCCCTGTCCCCGACCGCTGCTGCCGTCACCTCCGGCGGCAGCCGGTAACCGGCGGCGCAGCCGCTTAAAAAACAAAGGCACATCCCTGTGAAAAAAACGTTTTTCATTTACACCCCTCCGCAAACTTTGCGCATTAAAACTTTTATTGTATACAATTAAACCCAATATCTATGAGATTCAATAATTTTGTAGAGGTTGTATTGCAGGAGACGCACAACATATTAATTTTCTAAAAGGAGGAAGACCATGAATGAATTGCACTTTCTGATTCATAACCTTTCCGATCTGGCGCCGAACCACGACCGCCGCCCTCATTGCCGGGTCGTCGACATTCTGGTGGAAAACTGGGCGGGCGGACAATACATCACCTACAATTACCGGGAACACATCATGCGGATCAGACGCCGACCAGAAACGGCCGTTGTCAAAAACTGAGGTAAACGCGCGCCGCCGTTCCGCACGGCGGACAAAAAGGCAAAGTGTACTTATTTTTGGTTACCCCGCACCGACTTTTACCTACTACCGCAATTTTGCGACCATGGTATAGTTCGTTTTGTGATTGCCATAACTTAACCTAAAAAGGAGGGTATTAAAAAATGGGACAGGCGATAAAGAAAAAGACGATTCCGGGAAACGACGACGAGCGCGACATCATGCTCATCGGGAAAATTTACAAAAGTTTCGAGGCTCTGGAAGAAACGCTCGGAAAGCTGCAGCTTGAAGAGCCCCTGTTTATTACCTACATGGCAAAGAAGTCTTTTGCCGACACCGTTTTTTCACAAATCAAACATAATAACGAAAAAACGCAGATTCAACGTTTCATCAACTGAAATCAGCATTTTTTCCAGGTGGTGCCGGAAGGCGTATCTTCCAGCACAATGCCCGCCGATTTCAACTGATTGCGGATTTCGTCCGCCCGCGCATAGTTCTTTTCCTTTTTGGCAAGGGCGCGCTCTTCTATCAAACGGTTGATCTCATTCTCGTCGAGCGGTCCGCCGGCCCCCTGCTTAAACCAGCTTTCGGGATCCTGATACAAAAGGCCGAGAACGGCAGCCGAGGCAACGAGCTTCGACTTGGCTTCCCTGCGCTCTTCCGCGCTTTCCGCCTTATTCAGGGTGTTGACCAACTCGTGGAGAACCGACAAGGCCAGCGGCGTGTTGAGGTCGTCGCAAAGAGCTTCCATCACTCTGGCATCCGGACCTACGCCAGCATCAACCTTGATATCTGCCGTTTTGAGCAAAGCGTTGTAAAACTTGTCCAAAACCGTTTTTGCCTGCTTCAGCCCGTCAAAAGTGAAATTGAACGGCTGATGATAATGGGTGCCGATAAACAGCAGCCGGAGAGCTTCCGCCGGATATTCCCCGATCAGCTGGTTGACGGTATAAAAATTGCCGAGCGATTTGGACATTTTGACTCCGTCCACCATCAGCATGCCGGCATGCACCCAGTAACGGGCAAAGGTGTCGTTCGGATGGGCGCACATCGACTGCGCGCATTCGTTTTCATGGTGAGGGAAAATCAGATCCGATCCGCCGCCGTGAATGTCAAACGAATTGCCGAGATATTTTGAGCTCATGGCCGAACATTCCAGATGCCAGCCCGGACGGCCGTAGCCCCAGGGGCTGTCCCAGCCGGGCTGCCCGGCTTCCGACGGCTTCCACAAAATGAAGTCGGCCGGATTTTTCTTGTAACCGGCCACCTCAATCCGCGCGCCGGCCAGCATTTCCTTCATGCTGCGGCCGGAAAGGAAACCGTAGTTTTTCATCGAATCGACGGAAAACAAAACGTGCCCGTCGGCCTCATAGGCATGGCCGTTTTTAAGCAGCAGTTCGACCAGCTCGATCATCTCGTTGACAAACTCGGTCGCCCGCGGACGAAAATCGGGATCGGCCACGTTCAGCGCGTGCATGTCGTCCAGATACCACTGATAAGTTTCCCGGGTGATTTCACTGATCGGCTTGCCGGTTTCCTGATGTTTGTTCAAAATCTTGTCGTCAATGTCGGTAATGTTGGAAACGTAAGTTACGTGGTCTTTGCCGTAAACCTCGCGCAAAACCCGGTTGAGCACGTCAAAAACCACCGCCGACTTGGCGTTGCCGAGGTGCGCGCGGTCATAAACCGTCGGCCCGCAGACATACATGCGGACGTTGTTTTCGTCCAACGGAACAAATTTCTCCTTGCGGCGTGTCAGCGTATTGTGCAGATACATTTCCGGCATTTTTTCTCCTTTTATGCATATTCGCCGTTCAAGCGGCGGAAAACCCGTTCGCGCCCGATCAACGGCAGTAAAATTTTCAGTTCGGGACCGTCTTCCGTCCCGGTAATCGCTTTGCGCAGCGGGTGAAACAAAGCTTTTCCCTTGCGGCCGGTGCGCTCTTTTACCGCATTTGTCCAGACGGCAAAGGTTTCCTCGTTCCACGGCTCGGGCGGCAACAATTCGGCGGCGGCGGACGTCAGTTCCCTGTCTTCCAGTTCGGGCCGAACCGGCCGACGGCAGATTCCCCGCCATATTTCACTGTCTGTTACAATATTCAGATTGCCGCGGATGGCATTCCAAAACTCCCTGTCTACATTCACCCGGCCTTTTACCGCTTCATAATCCAGCCCGCGAACCAGGTGGGTGTTGAAACGGCGCAGGTCGTCTTCCGAAAACTTCGGCTGCGAACGCCCCAGCCTGGCAAGATCCAGACTTTCCGCAAGGCTGCACAGGTCGGCAAAAGGTTCCACCGCTTCCGAAGTGCCCAGCTTGGCAAGATAAGAGCAAATTGCCATCGCTTCAACGCCTTCCGCCCGCAGTTCGGCAACGCCGACGGAACCCAGACGTTTGGAAAGTTTTCCCTCCCTGCCGGTCAAAAGCGGCAGGTGGGCAAACGACGGCACCCGGCCGCCGACCGCCTCAAACATCCGTATCTGCGACGCGGTATTGGTCACGTGGTCTTCGCCGCGGACAATATGTGTGATTGCAAAGTCCGTATCGTCGACAACCGAAGGCAGATGGTATAAATAACTTCCGTCTTCACGAATTACAACGGGGTCGCTCAAATTTTCCGCCGAATAACGGCAGCGGCCGCGCACCATATCTTCCCAGACGATGTCGCCGGGCGCCAGTTTAAAACGGTAATGAGGCCGGCGGCCTTCCTTTTCATAAGCGGCAATCTGTTCTTTCGTCAAACTCAGGGCACGGCGGTCATAAATCGGCGGCCGGCCCTTGGCCAGCAGCGTTTTGCGCATCAGTTCCAGTTCTTCCGGCGTTTCGTAACAAGGGTAAACCAGTCCTTCCGCAATCAGCTTTGCCGTCACTTCCCGGTAACGTTCCGTCCGCGCGGACTGCCGAGCTTCGCTCGACCACACCAGTCCCAGCCACTGCAGGGCGTCGCGTATTTCCGCCTCATATTCTTTTTTGGAGCGTTCCTTATCAGTATCGTCGATCCGCAGCATAAAGCTTCCGCCCAGCTTTTGCGCCAGCAGCCAGTTGAACAGCGCGGTTCTGGTATTGCCGATATGCATGTGCCCGGTCGGCGACGGCGCGAATCTGACTTTGATTTCTGACATTTGAAATTATTCCCCGATAAATTTGAACAATTGCCGAGTATATAAGCATACCCCGCAGATTTCAAGACTTTTTTACCCCCTCGGCGGCAACGGAAAAACAAAATCCGCCGGCATAATAAAGCAATTGCGAATATAACCGGTTACGTGTTCCGACCGCACCGTTTTGTTCCCGCCTGCCGTTTTTAAACGCATCCGTCTGCAAACGGCTTCCTCTTACAAACTTTCAAAAGTTCACGCAAACGATCTTAACCTTTCCGAACTTCGGGCCGCGCAAACGCGGGATCAAACGGTATCCCGCAGCCGCCCCGATATAAACGACATTGCTTTACCCCATAATCTTCCGTACCGACGCAAACGGCGCCGACCGTTTCCGGCATCAAACGCCAGCACCAGAAGGTTTTGCAAAGCCTTACAACCGGCTGCCGTCTGTATCTGCCGGCTTACGCAGAAATTTGAAGCAAAAAAGATACCTTCAGACTATCCGAGGGTTTTCGGCACACAAAAAAACCTCTCCCTGCGGAGAGGTTTTTCGTTTTTAAGCTTCGGCCTTTTTGCTCTTTTTCTTTACCGTTTTTTTGGCAGCAGCCTTCTTTTCTTTGGCCGCGGCTTTTTTGGCAGCGGCTTTTTCTTTGGCGGCAGCTTTCTTTTCGGCTGCTTTCTGCCTGGCCGCTTCGGCTTTTTTCCGGTCGGCTTCCTTCTTTTTCGCCGCAGCGGCTTTTTTCTTTGCCGCTTCTTTTTCCTTTGCGGCGGCAGCTTTCTTCTTCTCGGCCTCTTTCTTTTTGGCTGCTTCGGCTTTCTTCTTCGCCGCTTCTTTTTCTTTTACAGCGGCAGCTTTCAGTTTTTCCGCCTCTTTTTTTCTGGCAGCGGCGGCCTTGGCTTTCGCCGCAGATTTTCCGGCTTTCTTCTTCACCGTTTTTTTCGGCTGGCTTTTCAGTTCGGTCCATTTTTTGGAAACGGCAATTGCTTCGTCCAGGTCCTTTTCCTTGCACAAACCGACAGCAACCGGATTCTTCGGCCGCAGGTTGGCCATGTCGCGGTGCGTGCCGTCCCGCAGAGAAGCAATGGTCGGCTTGGTGGTACCGATCAGCTTGCATATCTGGGAATCGATAATTTCCGGACAATTGCGCAAAATCCACAGAATAGCCGCCGGTTTGTCGCTGCGCTGCGACGGCGAAAGCACTTTTTTGTTCTTGCTGTTTTCCGCCTTGACGTTGCGTTCCGGTTCAACCCCGACAAGCGACGCGGAAGGATCCTGTTCGCAGCGGGCAATTTCGTCCGCCGTCAGCTGACCGCCGGTAACCGGATTCAGCCCGACGATGTTAAAAGCGACGTCACCGTCGGCAATCGCCTGCACTTCCAACTCGTGCAACTCGCAGAAATCGCCGATTTGTTTAAAAGTCAAAGTCGTATTTTCAACCAGCCAGACGGCTGTTGCCTTGGGCATTAACGGGGCTGTCATTCTTCTGTCCTTTCTTTTTTGTTTTAAGCACACAGATTTTGTGAGCAAAAAACCCACATTCCATTATAGAATGCAGGTTAATTGAAAAAATTTAAGATAGTATTAAGATTAAATACTATTCGCCGTCGGAAGTTTTGAGACCGAAAGCGCCAAACTTGTTCTTAAATTTGGACAACTGACCGCCGGTGTCAACCAGACGATAAACGCCGGTCCATGCCGGATGGGATTTCGGATCAATTTCCAAAGTCATCTTGTCTCCGGCTTTGCCCCAGGTGGATCTGGTGGTGGCTACGCTGCCGTCACTCATTACATAGGTAATTTCGTGATAATCCGGATGAATACCTTTTTTCATCTTATTTCTCCATATCGAATTTTCAGTTGTCGTTTTTATACATTAGAGTTTCAAATAAAGCAAGCATTAATTTAAAAAATTTTTAAGCTTTTTCCATTAATCCGCCTGTTCGAAAACTTCCACCGTGTTTTGCTTGCCGCGGTTGTCGGTATTGACGATTTTGATACCGAAGTTTTTATAACCGCGGGTCATCAGATAAGAACGGATTTCCACCGCCCGGTTCAAACTCAGACGCTTGTTTTTGAAATCGTTGCCGCCGTCGTTGAAGTTGTAGGCGTAGATGAGGATTTTGCTTTCGCCCGGCCGTTTGAAGCCGTCGGCAATTGCTGCCAGCCGCGCCGTATTTTCGGCCGAAAGCTCAAACACGCCGCCGGCAAAGGCAATGACGTCGGCGGCCGGTTCTTCTTCCGCCACCGGAATCAGCGGCTGCAGAACCGGCTTTCTTTCCTCTGCAGCAGCCGGCGCTAAATTCGTTTTTTCAATCTTTACCGGAATTTTTTCCGCCGGTTTGCCTTCCGCAACAGCGGGCTTTTCTCCCTCTTTCCTGCTCTCTGCGGCGGAAATCTGCGCTTTTGCCGCCGGAATTTCCCGCGGCGCTTCAGCTTTCATCATCCGTTCCGTATCTTTCGCCCCTACCGCTTTTTCGGCTTTCACGTTTTTGGCCGCTGCCGCTTTATCCGCCGCAGGTTCGGCAACGGCAGACAAAACCGGCTGCCGGGATACCGCCGGCATGCTTTTCTTTTCAATATCCGCTTTTATCGCAGGTTTTTCTTTTACCGCCGGTTTGGCCGCCGGCTTTTTTCTCTCTGCCGCCGGCTTTTCCTTTGCGGAAACGGCCGTGTTTCCGGACACGTTTTCCTTAACTGCCGCAGGCTTGGTTTCCGCCGCCGCGGACTTTGCCGGCAATGCCGTCTTTTTCACGTTTACTGCTTTATCTTCTGCCGGCCTCTTTTTTTGTGCTGCAACAGGTTCGGCCGCCGGTTCGGACTTAACCGGCAGCGGACGAATATTCGGCTTGCGTTCGGGAATGGGAATCGCTTTTACCGCCGGTTCGGCTTTTGCCTTTACCGCGGCCGGAGTTTTCTCCGGTTTGCCCTCTGTCTTAGCCGGCACCGGCTTGGCTGCCCGGGGCTTGTTGCCGATCACCGGTTTGGGCAGCGGACGCAGGGACGAATCGTCAAATACGGGGAAAAGCGGCGCATCGACTCCGGCAGGCGCGGCGTCCAGACCGTCCAACACCGAAAGATCGACATAAACGTCGTCGGCCGCCGCCCGTCCCCACAACAGGCAGGAAACCGTTACCAACATCCAGACTTTGCGCATTCTCTTCCCCCGAAAGACAAAAACACTATCCCGCCAGTCTGACGATAAACGCCTCCAGCGAGGTGTTGGTCGCCGCCAACTCGTCGGAAACGATCACCTGTTCGATTTTTTCCGGCGCAAATTCTTCCCGTTTCAGGTTATAGACGTAACCGCCGGCTTCGCGCACCAGCAACAGACCGGCAACCGCCGAATTCAGATTGCTGCCGAGGCTGAGGCAGACATCCATTTTGCCGGCGGCAACGCCGGCCAGCGAGAGCGCAACGGAACCGAGCAGCCGAACGTTTTCGGTTTCGGCAAACAAATCGCGGTAAGCGGCGGTATATTCCGCGCTGCCGTGCTGAAAGCCGATCGAGGCCGCCACCAGAGCCGCGGTGCCGTCCTTGACGGCGGAAACGCGCAGACGTTCGTGGTTGCGGAAGCCTTCCTTGTAGGCGCCGCTGCCCTTTTCGGCAAAATACAGCTCGTCACTGGCACGGTTATAGACGACCGAAGCCTTGACTTCGCCGTTTTCGCAATAGGCGACGGTGGTGGCAAACACCGGAATGCCGCGGACAAAGTTGCCCATGCCGTCAATCGGATTGACCATAAAACAGCATCCGCGGGAAAGCGGCGGTTTGCCGTCGACGAAGACGGCGTCCGGCCGCACGCGGGAAAGTTCGCCTTTCAGAGTCTGCGCCACCCGCTCGAAAGAACGGGAAACGAAATTCTGATAACCGCGCACCGAAGACTGCAGCTTCTCAATCTCGTTGAAGTCGCGGTCAAGCGACGCCGTTGCCTTTTTGACGGCGCCGACCAAAAGCGTGAGAGTTGGGGAAAGATACGACATTATTTGGCTCTTTCGACATAGTTGGCTTCGGCCGTGCCGACCACGACCTTTTCACCCTGGTTGATAAACGGCGGAACCATGATGCGGACGCCGTTGTCCAAAATCGCCGGTTTGTAGGACGAAGCCGCGGTCTGTCCCTTGACCACCGGTTCGGTTTCGGCAATGGTGCAGACGACCTGCTGCGGCAGTTCGACCGCCACCGGACGACCGTCTATGAAATTGATGTAAACGGTCATGCCTTCGACCATAAACGGACGGGAATCGCCCAAAATGTCGGCAGGCATAACAAACTGTTCAAAAGTTTCCGAATCCATAAAGGTCAGACCGAGAGCGTCTTCATAGAGGAACTGGCAGTCTTTTTCTTCCACCATCAGTTTTTCGACCGTATCTTCGGAACGGAAACGCTCGTTGGTTTTGGTTCCTTCCTCAACCGACTTCATTTCGACCTGCATAAAGGCGCCGCCCTTGCCCGGCTTGATGTGGGTTGCCTTAACGACCGTCCAGGGTTTGCCCTTGTATTCGATTACCCAGCCGATTCTGATGGATACTGCTTGCTGCTTCATTTTCTTATTCACTCCTTAATTTTTGATTTTTTGAATTTTATCAAGATAATTACTCTAAACTTTATTTTTTCGCAACTAAAATCTTATAGTCTTCGGGGCTTAAAATCACCATGTCCGCGGGCCAGGCGGAAAAATCGACGGAACCGTCCATCGGCTCGACCGCCGTCTGCAGCAGAAAAAACTCCGCATACCAGTCGGCCAGCGCTTTGGTTTTCTCCGCCCCCTCATTCCAGATGCGGAAAACAACAAAGTCCGGTTCGTTTTCGCTTACGATCATCGCTTCATGACGGCGGCTGCGGCAGATAACGCCGAGAAAACGACGGCCGAGCTGCCGGCGCAGGGCCGCCATCTCCTTTTTGATTGCCGTTGAGGCGCTCAGATCGGCAACAATGCCGTCGGCGCCGAGTTTAACCGCCAGCGCGGCGGCGTCTTCGCCTTCAAGCAGCGCAATTTTTCCGGCCGCCTCAATCTTCCGGATTATCCTGCCGAGGCAGTCCTCCGGCAGGGAAGCAGACAGAATGAAACATTCGACGTTCTTTTCGTCGATGCAGTTTTCGGCGCTTTCGGCCGCAATTTTGAGAATAAATTTAGGCATATCCGTTTTTGCCGCTTGAAAAAATAGTTAATGACCGGTATTATCGGGAGATTATAAGCTAACGGCATCGATAAAGAAAGAAAAATTTTACCATGGAAACAGAAATTTCGCGTTTCAAGGAAACGGCGGAAGCCCTGAACGAAATCGACGCGGCGCTCAACGAGCTGCAGCGGGCATTTGAAAACAAGCGGGAAAACGTTTCCCGCCTTAAAGAAACCGCCGCCCGTTCGGTTGCCCGCATCGACGAACTGATCAACCATCTGAACACGGCACGGGAGCAAAATGGCACAAGTAACGGTAACGATTAATTCCCGCGAATATCCGATTGCCTGCGAAAGCGGTCAGGAAGCGCGGATCATGCAGCTGGCCGGCGTTTTGGAAGAAAAGGCGCGGCTGTTGAAAGATATCAGCGGACAAATCAGCGAAAACATGCTGCTGGCAATGATCGGCATTCTGGTTGCCGACGATTTGCTTGAAGCGCGCAAAAACAACCCCGCGCCGGTTGCCCCCGCGGGGGAAGACGCCGCCCGGACCGCTGCCGCCGACCGCGAACTTTCCGCCCGGCTCAGGGTTGTGAGCGAAAAAATAAAAGCTGTTGCAAAACAGATCGAATCATTATAATATCGGTTTATGGAGAGGTGACTGTCCGGTTCGTAATTCCGCAGATCTTCCGAGCCAACGTAATTTTATCGGGAATTGTCCCTGACAGGATCGTGGTCCTGTTATATGATGCCCACCTATTGAGATGCGGTTCGAGACAGAATGTACCTATACGGCCCGACGGTTCTCTCTTTTTTTGTTACCTTTCAACTCCGGCCACCGGAGTTTTTTTTAATTAACGGAGAAAACTGTTGAAGATCATTTATTTGGGCGACGTGGTCGGCCGGGCGGGAAGAGACGCCGTCTTAAACAACCTGCCGCTGATGCGGGAAAAATACAAGGCCGACGCAATTATCGTCAATGTTGAAAACGCCGCCCACGGCTTCGGCGTCACGCCGGGAATCGCCCGCGAGTTTCTGGAACGCGGCGCCGACGTTCTGACTACCGGCAACCATGTCTGGCAGCAGCGTGACATCATCCCTTTCTTAGACGAGTGCAAACGCATTGTCCGGCCGCTGAACTATCCCGACAGCGCACCCGGCCGCGGAGCGGTCGAATTTGAACTGGCCAGCGGCAAAAAACTGCTTGTTGCCCAGGTGCTGGGACGGGTCTTCATGGACAGCGTCGACAACCCCGCGTTTGTCCTCGACCGGCTGTTAAAGAACTATGCGCTCGGCCGCAACATTGCCGCCGTGTTCGTTGACGTCCATGCCGAATCGACCTCGGAAAAGCTTTCTCTCGGACACTATCTCGACGGCCGGGTTTCCGTCGTTGCCGGCACCCACACCCATATCCCCACCGCCGACGCCCATATCTTAAACGGCGGCACCGCCTACATCACCGACGTCGGCATGTGCGGCAATTACGACTCCGTGCTCGGCTTCGACAAACAGGCGCCGATCGACCGGCTGTGCCAGCGTTACAACGGCAACCGGCTGGAAGTCTGCCGCAGCGGCGGCACCGTATGGGGAATCGCGGTTCAAACCGACGACAAAACCGGTCTGGCCGAAACAATTGAACAATTCAGCTTAAAAGGAAACGAATGATGGCGGAAAAAGAATATATCAGCTACGAAGAAATCAACAGCGAATGCAAAAAACTGGCTTATATTCTTGCCGGATGCGGTTTTAAACGCATTATCGCGGTCGCCCGCGGCGGGCTGGTGCCGGCCTGCGTTCTCGCCCAGTTTCTCGGCATCAGGGAAATCAGCAGCATCTCGCTGGCCAGCTATGAGGGCGAAGCCCGCAGCGAACTCAAATGTCTGGTGCCGCCCGACATCCGCATGGACGAGGAAACGCTGTTCGTGGATGACCTTTACGATTCCGGCAGCACTTACCGTTATTTGAAAGAAAAATATCCGCGGGCCAAAATCGCCGTTTTGTTCAGCAAAGACCCGGCAGCCGAGCTTGACTTTCCGGCCGCGCCGAAAGCGCCAGGCCGCTGGCTGGTATTCCCCTGGGAATTTGAACCGGTTGAAAGCGACAGCGGCAAATAGTTTTCGTTTTTCCGGACACGGACGGATTTTCCCGTCTTTTTTCAAAAATTCCCCGCAGAAAGAACAACTTTCCGCTTGTCAAAAACCGGTGTTTTCTTTAATATCAGTTCTGCATCCGGGAGGCCGGGTGCGGAGTGTCAGAGCTCCTTCATACAAAATAATATCCCCTGAAAGAGGGAGATGCTGAAATAAGCGCGCTTTCAAGCGTGACGAATAAGGTGTACTGTATTGTATGAACAGTTCTGAACTCCCTCACCTTGAATTTATCAAGGTGAGTTTTGTTTTAACCGAAGGTAAATAAGCAAAACGAGGAGTGGCTGGAGGAAAAAAGAAATCTCTTGCCAACGGGCGGCAATTTCTTTAATATCAGCCCTGCATCCGGGAGGCCGGGTGCGGTGTCTCAAAAACATCTTCAACGTAAAAATCCTTCTTCGGAAGGAGTGCCGGTAATATGTTGAATAACGGCGACTGCATACGTTGACAGTTTTTGAGCTCCTTCCGCCTAAGGTTTTTCCCCGGGCGGTTTTGTTTTTTTACCATAAACAAAATCAAGGGAGTTTCAAACTATGTTTAACAACAAAATCAAAAAAATAATCGGACAAGAGCTGCACAAATACCGCAGTGACCGTTTTCTGCAATTAAAAACGGTGGCAACCAAGACCGGGATTCCCTGGTACGTGATTGACAACATGGAGATAGGCAGCGTACGCAAATGGGAATACTACCGTCATCTGCTTGAGTTTTACGGCAGGGATGTCAAAATTGAACTGATTGAGAGAAGCGGAAGCATCAAGGAAGGCATCGTGAAAAACGGCGGCGGAAACAACCGGCGAGAAACAATGAAAAGATCGGACACGCCCGAAAGATGAAACAAAGGGAAAAGCAAAAAAAACAGCGAGAGAGAGAAAGAGGGAAAGATAAGAAAAAACAAGGAGAAGAAAAAAGATAAAGACAAATAAAGAGAAAAAACAAGAAAAAAGCAAAAAACGGAAAGAATAAACGAGTGAATAAAAGTAAAAAGGAGTAAGCAAGAGAGAAAGGAGAAGAAGGAAAAAGGAGAAATAAAAAGACAAGAGAAAAAATCAACCCTTGTCCTTATTTAAAAAGCGACACGGCCGGACGAAACCGTCCGTGTCACTTTTTGTTTCAAATGTCTGAATAACCAGATAACCAATTTGCGGCCGGCCACGAAATTCCCGAACCGGGCATTTGCTGCCGGAAACGGTTAATGCCGCCTGCGGGAACCAGCGGAATTTTATTTCCGCCCGGACTTCAAAACCTGTTCGTCCTTTCAAGGGGGAAAAATCTTTCCGCACCGGCCGGCAACCGGTTTACGTAACTCCCGAACCGGATATTTGCTGCCGGAAACGATTAATGCTGCCTGCGGGAACCGGCGGAATTTTATTTCCGCCCGGACTTCAAAACCTGTTCGTCCTTTCAAGGGGGAAAAATCTTTCCGCACCGGCCGGCAACCGGTTTACGTAACTCCCGAACCGGGCATTTGCTGCCGGAAACGGTTAATGCCGCTTGCGGGAACCGGCGGAATTTTATTTCCGCCCGGACTTCAAAACCTGTTCGGCCTTTCAAGGTGGCAAAATCTTTCCGCACCGGCCGGCAACCGATTTACGGAACTCCCGAGCCGGGCATTTGCTGCCGGAAACGGTTAATGCCGCCTGCGGGAACCGGCGGAAGTTTATTTTTGCCCGACTTTTAAACCTGTTCGGCCTTTCAAGGTGGCAAAATCTTTCCGCACCGGCCGGCAACCGGTTTACGTAACTCCCGAGCCGGGCATTTGCTATCGGAAACGGTTAATGCTGCCTGCGGGGACCTACAACCGGTTTATTGCGCCGCAACGATTTTGCTTTCTTCCGGTATCGGATTACCGCGGCCTTTTTCCAACTCAGATTCCCGGACAAAGCCCATTTCGCCGTTGTCAAGCATGATCCGGTACCATTTTTTGTCCGGCGTAAATCCGGTAACGCGAACGGTATGTCCTTTTTCCGTCGTCGTCATCACATCAAACTTGTCGCCCGGCCCGTACATCACTTTGCCTTCGCCGGTCAGGTGATAGAGCATTTTTTCGTCATAGACGTCGACGGGAATGTCAAAGATTTTGGAAACCACCACGTCGTCAAAAGTTTCTCCGCCGTCGTTGAACGTCACTTTCTGGAAATAGGTGATTTCATGCTGCTTGGTCATATATTGCCGGAATCCGCCGAAAACGGAATTGACGACCGGAGAAAGCAAAATCATGACCAGCACGAACGGCACCAACAGATGCGCCGTTTTCAAACGCAGCCAGCGCCAGCGGGGCAACGGCGGAATTTTGCAGTTCAGCCGGGCGATAAAGCGCTCAACCAGCGGCCGCTGTTCCGGTAAAGCATATTCCAGCGCCTGCGCGGCGGAATACGCCGCCTGACGATCCTTGTTTTCCTGATGATAGGCCAACGCATTGTGCAGCAAAAGAGTCAGGTTGTCCTGCCGGTTGCTTCCGGTTTTGCGAAAATTTGCGGCAATCGCACGGCAGTTGGCGGCAAAGGCCTTAATTCCCCACCAACCGGCCAGCCAGTTGACAAGAGAACATTTCAGAATTTCGTTAAAAGCCTGTTTTTCGCTGCAAATCAGGCGTTCTTCCCGATCGGTGCATTTGATCAGCCTGCCGGTCACGTAACGCAGGTCAAACACCCGCACGTCGGGATTTTCCGCTTCCATCCGGTCTTTGAAAATGCTCAGCGCATCCATCTGCGGAAAATCGTCCTTCCCGTAGACACAGGCCAGCAAATCGTAGGTCAGGCGCTTTTCCTCATCCTGCAAAACGTCATAAGCCACCGAAATTTTCTGGAAATGCTCCATCGCGTTTTCCGCCTTGTTGTAGTCGGGGTGCCATTCTTTGGCGCGGTCGCGGTAGCTCAGCTTGATCGTCCGCGCATCGGCGTCGGGCGAAACTTCCAAAACCTGATAGTATTCCAACGGGTCACGATTGTACATTTTTTTCATCCTGTAAAATTTTTCTTGCAATTTCGATTACGTCCGCGGCCGCCTCCGAAGTCGGATAACGGCTGATGAGCGGCATCTGGTTGCGGATGGCGTCGCGCACGCGCGCATCGCGGCGGACAATCCCCAAAAGCGGCGGCGAGATTTTGAGAAAAGTCTGGCAGGCCTTTTGCAGAATATCATAGGTCTGACGGCCTTCGCGCAGGGTGTCCGCCTGATTGACCACGATCTCCAACCGGCATTTCGGGTACTGCATGGCCATCAGTTTGACAAAGGCATAGGCATCGGTCAGGGCCGTCGGTTCGTCGGTGCAGACCACGATCACCCGTCCCGACATGCCCGACAAAATGCGGATGGATTTTTCCACCCCTGCTCCCATGTCAAGAATCACCTTGTCGTACGCGCCGGACAAAAGCGCCAGGTCTTCGGCCAGAATCTGCAAACGGCCGACAGGCATCGAAGCCAGCCCGGCCGAGCCCGAACGTCCGGCAATGACGTCAAAACGGCATTTGTCGCAATAGTGAACCACCTGGTTTAAGGTGGTGGTTCCGGTAACCACGCTGCCCAAATCGAACGGCACCATCAGCCCCAGCTGAACATCGATGTTGGCCATGCCCAGATCGCCGTCGAACAACAGGGTTTTCTGCCGCAGACCGCTCAAAGCATGCGCCAGAGTGATCGAAAACCAGGTTTTGCCGACCCCGCCCTTGCCCGAGGCGACCGCAATCATCCGATCGGCTTCAAACCGCCGCGGACTGCAGATTCCCGCCGTCAAGTCTTCTTCCCGCATCCGTTTTTCCCCTTTATATTCATGCCAGCAGCAGCCGGGCAAGCGAAGGCCCGTCAAATTCCGACAGCCCGTTTGCCATGCTGGCGGAAACCGAAGCCCGTCCGAGTTTGAAGCCGCCTTTGAGCGCCGCCGTCAGCACCCCGCCGATCCGCCGGCAGAGGTCGAGTTTGGTCGGCAGCAGGCAATCCGCGCCGAGCGAAGCAAACAACACCGCCGCTTCGCCGGCGTCACAGGCATTGTATCCGGCGTCAAGAGTCAGCACCGTTTCGCCGCCGGCCGCTTTCAGCAGGGCGGACAGGCGTTCGCGCTCGGAATCGAGAAAAGGATTGGTGCCCGGCGTGTCAACCAGCACCAACCGGCCTTTTTCCGCACCGGCTACCGCCGCCGCCAGCTGCTCCGGTTCCCGAGCGACCAGAAAATCCGCCGACAAAACGGCCGCCAGGGACTTCAACTGAGCATTGGCGCCGGCACGCACGCCGTCGGCGCTGATCAGCGTGCAGGCAATGCCTTTACGGCAGGCAAGCGCCGCGGTTTTGACCAAAGCGGCGGTTTTGCCGCTGCCCTGAAGACCGGCAAACACCTTCACCGGATTTTTCCGGTCCCAGAGATCATAAGCGGCAAACAAACGGTTGAAAACCGCGGTTAAAATCCGCACATCGTCCTTCTCCCCGCCGGCCGCCGCCTCTTCCCGGCACAGCGCCAGCAGTCTTGCCCGCACCGCCGCGTCAGCTTCGTGATAGTCCAGCCGTTCGCGGATCAGGTTGTCGCTGTAAGCCGCCGCGTAAACCGCCGGTTCGGCGCCGTCCGCAAATTCGATTTCGTCGGTTTCCACCGCAGCCACCAGTTCGCTGCGGCCGTCTTCGCTCTGCGAGGTGGAAACGATTACCGCTTCCGGCCCCAGTTCTTCCTTCACCCGCCGCATCAGACGGATCATATCTTCGTCAACGAATTTTTTTATCCGCATGCGTTTTCCTCTTCCAAAACTTTTGTCACGGCAATGCCCAGCCGGCCGTTTTCGACCATCAGTTCGCCTTTGGCCACCACGCTGCCGTTGACGCAGACGTCAACTTCGTCGTTCACCCCGCGGTCCAGCTCCAGCACCGCGCCTTCTTCCAGCGCCAGCAGCTGCCCGATGGTAAGACGGGTCTGCCCCAGCACCACCGTCACTTCCACCGGCACGTTTGACAACGGTTCCAGTTTTTCCCGATCAGTCATTTTTCTCTCCCGTCAGCATTGCTTCCAGCCGGCGGATTTTTTCTCCGCCGCAAAACGCGGTTTCGCCCTGCTGCCAGCAGATCCGGCAATCCGCCGGCGCCAGCGTTTCGTCCTCATGCAGCAGGATGCGGCCGGCAAAACCGTCGGCGGCAGCCGTTTCCGCCAGAAACGGACGAACGACGGCAAGCGTCCGCGGATGGAAATAAAAATCGAGCGCCTTTTTCTCGCCGAGACGGGGAAAATTATCGGCAACAAAACGGCTGACCACCGCCAAAGCATTTTGTTCCAAAAGCGCCGGAGAAAGTTCCCGCAGAATCATCCGGATCAGGCGCAGGTTGTCGTTTTTCTTCCCGTCCAGCAGCAAATCCAGCCGCGCCCGGACGTTTTCCAAAACTTCCGCCGTCTCCGCCGCTGATACTTTTTCCGCCGCCGGAAACGACCGGCGGTTGACCGCAAGATCCAATACCGCCGCGCTGCCGTCCGCAATTACGAAATTGTCAAACTCATAGGGCCGGCGGCTCATCAGACGCGTCCCCCATTCATTTTCCGCAGGCGGATTTTGCCGGCGGCCGCCAGCCGGGCGGCCTGTTCGATGATTTCATCCTGCGCAGCTTCCACTTCTTTCAGCTTAACCGGACCGAGCGCGGCCATTTCTTTCTGTATAAAAGCAGCGGCTTCCGGCGACATGTCGGCAAAAAAGCGCTGTTTCAGCCGTTCCGAAGCTCCGCGAAGCGCCACCGCCAGCCGTTCGGCTTCCACTTCGTCAAACAGACGGCGGATATCATCGTCGCTTACCGCGTTAAAATCTTCAAAATTAAACATTGTTGCCCGCAGCCGGCCGGCCAGCACCGGATCTTCCGTTTCCAGCACCGACAAAAGCTCCCGGCGACGTTCTCCCCCCGCGGCGGCAAACAGGGCAAAAGCACGTTCGCGCCCGTTGGGAACGCTTTGGGCAAAATCGCGCGACAGGGTTCGTTCAATCTCCGCGGCAATTTCCGGCGCCACCGGCGCGGAAACCGCCATCGCCGCCAGCACGCCGGCAGCGAAGGGAAGCGGCAGCCCGTTCAGCACCGTTTCCGCCGTCGGCCGGTTCAGCCGCAGCAGCACATAGGCAGCAACCGACGGACTTTCGCCCGACAGGTAGGCAGCCAGCGCTTCGGCATCGGTATTTTCAAGCGTTTTCCAGACAGTGTTTTTTCCGCCGTCTTCCTGCCGGCGCCGGCGGCCGCGGAAAAAGTTCAGCCCCCACACCGCCAGCCCGGCGGCAGCGGCGGCCAGCAGCAGCGGAACAATCTGTCCCTTGCCTGCAAACGAAACGTTTTCGATTTGCAGAATGTCGCCCCGCCGCGGTTCAAAACCGATAACCGGCGCTACCATCGACGCCAGCCGCACGGCTTCGCCGTCCCGGCAGACGCCGTCGGGACAAAGGCCGTCAACCAGCACCAGCGCGGACAAACGTTTGACGCGCCCGCCGCTTTTTACCACGCGGCGGCTGTATCTGCTGATCTCATATTCGGCTTCGCTGGCGAAATTGGCCGCCGCCGTATAAGCGCGCAGCACCTGTCCGTCGGGATCAAAAATTTCTTCGCCGGAACTGACGGTGTCATAATCGATTTCAAGCCGCACTTCCGCCCGCACTTTTCCTTCGCCGACAAACGGTTCCAACACGCTGACGATGCGGCGGGCAAGATAAGCCTCTTCGGTGCGGCGGACGGCTTCGCGGCCGTTTTCCGCGGCTGTTGCCGGCATCTGCGGCCGGCTGAGCGCCAACAGCACCGCCACCACCGCCAGCCCGGCGGCAAAACTGACGGCTGCCGCCAGCAGCCCCTGCCCGAGCGGGCAGTTTGTTTCAGAACGTTGCAATTTTTCCACCTGATTTTTCAATTTTCTTCCTTATTTTAAGCAAAATAGCCTTTTCCGGCCGATTGTTAAAAGCAAATTCTTCAGATATTCACAAACTCAGCCAGCGAATTTTTCAGTTCCGCGACCGCATCGTCATCGTTTAAGCGGTGGTCGGAAGACTTCAGCAGCTTAACTTCCACGTTTTCGGAAGCAAGCGCCGCGGCAAAATCAAGAGCAAAATGCCACGGCAGGCAGGCATCTTTCATCCCCTGGATCAAATGCACCGGACAGCCGACCGGCCATGTTCTTTCCCCTTCGGGCAGACATTCCGCCGTTGCCGTGTCGATAAAACGCCCGGTTATGGTATAGGTAAAATCGTCGGTACCGAAAGTAAACCTGCCTTTTTCCCGCAGTTCGGCTTCCTGTTCGGGGGTCACCAGTTTGGCAAAACGCCTGACGAAATTCGGCGCCGCCGCCAGCCCGATCACGCCCTTAACCCGTTCCGGCCGCTCAATCGCCGCCAGCAGCGACAGCCAGCCGCCCATCGACGAACCGACGCAGACGATATCGCCGGCCAACGCTTCGTCGATTACCTCAAGCACCTGCTCTTTCCAGATTTTGAAATCGGCCTTTGCAAAATTTTCCCGGTCCGAACCGTGGCCGGCATAGTCAAAACGAAACAGACCGACGCCGTGCGCCAGACAAAAGGCCTTGACCGTTTCCGGTTTTCTTCCCCAGCAGTCGGAACAGAAACCGTGCAGGTAAAGGACGGTCGGACGGCCGTTTTTTGCCGGAATATGCTCAAAATCTGTTGCAAAGGCGGATTTAAAAGTGTACTTTGGCATCAATTGACAACCCATAACGTAAATTATACAGAACTGTAAAGGATTATATTAAGAAAATGTCGAAAGGTAAAGAACAAAAACCGGTTATTCTGCAAGTGCTGCCGGAACTTGATCACGGCGGGGTGGAAGTCGGGACGGTGCAAATCGCCGACGCCCTCCGGCAACACGGCATCAAAAACTTCGTCGCTTCCGCCGGCGGACGCATGGTGCACGACCTGGAAAAAATCAAAGTGCCCCATATTACGCTGCCGCTGAAAACCAAAAATCCGATCAAGCTTTACCTCAATTCGCTGAAGCTGGAAAAAATCATTAAGGAAAACGGCATCAACATCGTGCATGCCCGTTCCCGCGCGCCGGCCTGGAGCGCCTATTGGGCGGCCAAACGCGCCGGCGTCAAATTCATCACCACTTTCCACGGCACTTACGGACTGGGGCCGAAGGGAATCAAGAAATTCTACAACCGGGTAATGACCTACGGACAGCTGGTCATTGCCATTTCCAACCATATCAAAAAGCACATCTTGGAAAATTACTGGATCGGCGAAGACAAGATCCGCCTTATCCACCGCTGCGTCGACATTGAAAAGTTTTCGCCGGCGGCGGTTTCTCAGGAGCGCATCATCCGCGCCGTGCAGGAAAACGGCATCCCGGAAGACCTGCCGGTGATTTCGCTGATCGGACGGATTACCCGCTGGAAAGGCCAACATGTGCTGCTCGAAGCGCTTTCCAAACTGAAAGACCGCGACTTTTTCTGCCTCATTGTAGGTTCCGACCAGGGGCGCATCAAATATACCGAAGAGCTGAAAGAACTGGTGAAAAAATACGGGCTTGAAAGCAAAGTCAAATTCATCGGCCAGAGCTTTGACATTCCCGCGCTGCTGATGGTTTCCGACATCGTGCTGTCGACCGCCGTCGAGCCGGAAGCTTTCGGCCGCGCCGCCATCGAAGGTCAGGCGATGGGCAAAATCGTGATTGCCTCAAACCTCGGCGGCTCGCTCGAAAACACTATTGACGGCGTGACCGGCAAGCTTTACGAAAGCAGCGACCCGCAGGCTCTGGCCGACGCAATCCGCTGGGCACTTGACCTGCCTTTGGAAGAAAAGAAAAAAATTTCCGCCGCCGCAATCAAAAACGTAAAAGAAAATTTTACAAAGCAGATAATGTGTGATAAAACGATAGCGGTTTACAATGAACTGATCAACATGGATTAAAAATTTCAATTTAACAAAAAAGGATAAAGATAATGGTTGCTATTAAATTGCCGGATGGCAGTGTAATGAATTTTGACGGCGCCGTTTCCGGAAAGGAAGTCGCCGAAAAAATCAGTGCCGGTTTAGCAAAAAACGCTTTAGCGGTGAAGGTTAACGATAAATTGCAGGATTTGGCCGCGACCATCACCACCGACGCCACCGTAACCGTTATCACAGCCAAGGATAAGGAAGGACTTGCCATTCTCCGCCACTCCTGCTCGCACGTGATGGCGGAAGCGGTCAAAGAGCTGTGGCCCGACGTTCAGGTCACGATCGGACCGGCGATCGAAAACGGTTTCTACTACGACTTTGCCCGCAAGGAACCGTTCACGACCGAAGACTTTGCCAAGATTGAAGCCAAAATGCATGAAATCGTCAAGCGCGACGAAGAAGTCAGCCGCAAAGTGCTGCCGAGAAACGAAGCGATCGACTATTTCAAATCAATCGGCGAGCACTATAAGATCGAACTGATCGAAGACCTGCCTGAGAACGAAGTTATCTCGCTTTACACGCAGGGAAATTTCACCGACCTCTGCCGCGGACCGCACGTACCTTCGACCGGAAAGATCGGCGACGCCTTCAAACTGACGAAAGTTGCCGGCGCCTACTGGCGCGGCGACTCCAGCCGCGAAATGCTGCAGCGCATTTATGCCACCGCCTGGGCAAGCAAAAAAGACCTGCAGGAATATCTGACCATGCTGGAAGAGGCGGAAAAACGCGACCACCGCAAACTGGGACGCGAAATGGACCTGTTCCACTTTGAACCGGAATATGCACCGGGCGCGGTTTTCTGGCATGACAAAGGCTACAAGATTTACCGCAAGCTGATCGAATATATGCGCAACCGTCAGGAACACAACGGCTATATCGAAATTTCCACCCCCCGGGTAATGGATCGCGTGCTGTGGGAAATTTCCGGCCACTGGGACAAATACGGCGCCCACAACTACTCCGGTCAGACGGAAGACAAAAAGTGGTTCTGCATCAAACCGATGAACTGCCCGGGCGGCCTGCTGGTTTACAAACAGGGCATCAAATCTTACCGTGACCTGCCGCTGCGCGTTGCCGAATTCGGCAAGGTTAACCGCTATGAGGCCTCCGGTTCGCTGATGGGGCTGATGCGGGTACGCGAATTTACTCAGGACGACGCCCACATCTTCTGCACCCCGGAACAGATGGAAGAAGAGTGCATTACCACGCTGAAACTGATTCTCGACATTTACAAGGATTTCGGTTTTGAAGACGTCAAGATCTACCTTTCCACCCGTCCGGACAGCATTTACCGGATCGGCTCCGACGAAATCTGGGATTTGTGCGAAAACGCCCTGGCCAACGCACTGACCTCGCACGGTTACAAATTCGAGATCAACGAAGGCGAAGGCGCTTTCTACGGTCCCAAACTGGAGTTCATCCTGAAAGACGCCATCGGCCGCGAGTGGCAATGCGGCACCATTCAGGTGGACATGAACCTGCCGCAGCGTTTTGACATTTCCTACATCGGCGAAGACGGCGAGAAACACCAGCCGGTTATGCTGCACCGCGCCTTGTTCGGTTCGATTGAACGCTTCCTCGGCATTCTGATCGAAAACCATGCCGGCAAGCTGCCACTGTGGCTGTCGCCGGAACAGGTGGTGGTTGCGCCGATCGTCAACGATTTTGACGACTACGCCGAAGAAGTGGCGGATCGTCTGCGCAAAGCCGGACTTTATGCCAAGACCGACCTGCGCAACGAAAAGATCAACTACAAGATCCGCGAACACTCGGTTGCCAAAATTCCGGTCATCGCCGTCGTCGGCGCCAAGGAAAAGGAAAACGGCACGGTTACCGTCCGTCGTCTCGGCTCCGACAAGCAGGAAGTGATGAAACTCGATGATTTTGTCAACGCCCTGCGCGAAGAAGCGCAAATGCCGCATCTGCACGAATAAAAGAACGGCAGCGTTAACAAGCAAACCCCGGTTCGCTGAACCGGGGTTTGCCGTTTGGTTAAAACAGGGGCATTGTCTGCCGGCATTTGCCGTTCGGCGGAAGCGGGGCGTTGTTTATCAGGGTTTGCCGTTTGGTTAAAACAGAGACATTGTCTGCCGGCATTTGCCGTTCGGCGGAAGCGGGGCGTTGTTTATCAGGGTTTGCCGTTTGGTTAAAACAGAGACATTGTCTGCCGGCATTTACCCGTTCGGAGGAAGCAGGAATACTGTTTGGCTGGATTAGTGATGACCGAACAGTCTTCCTTGTTTGCGCAAAACTTATTTCGGCATTTTTTTCCGTTTTCCTTCCCGTTCCCCCGGGCAAGAACTTTTTCTCCGCACCGCAAAAAATTACAAGCCGGCCTCACACTTTTGCAGCAACGGGAGAACGTTCATTTCGACGCAGTGATCCCGTCTTTTTCCGAAAGCGGAGATGTCGGGACTTTTTCCATCAGATAATTGGTCAGCAAAACGCCGTCCCTCTCCGCCTGCTGTTCTTTCAGTACCCGATAGCCCCGTTTTTCAAAAAACGGACGGGCGGTGATTGAAGCATGAGTGGTAATGCGGACAAAAGAAGCGGCATTTTCCAGTTCCCGGCAAAGGGCCGAGGCCGCTCCCCGCCGCTGATGATCTTTATGCACGAACAGCCGGTCAAGGTACCCGTCGGCATCAATGTCGCCAAAACCGATAATTTTTCCGTCTTCAACAGCCACAAAAGAAAAGTGCCGCAAAAACCTTTCGTTCCAGGCCGTCAGATTCCGCTTTTCCGGCGCCCACGCTTCACATTGCCGGCGGCTGTAATCCTGCCGGTTGACATTATGTACGGTTTCGTAAAAAAGCGCTGCCGTTTCCCGGCAGTCCGTTTCCCTGTATTTTCTGACGATCATTTTTCTCTCCATGCGTTAAGGATATCCGAAAAAAACTTTTCCGCAACAGACAAAAAAGAACGGCGCGGAAAAACCGCACCGTTTTTTCATTTGCATTTTCCCCGGCTTTCCCAAAAGCGGAGAACTTTCACCGCCAGACCGATGAAATTAAGGTACACCGCCAACGCGCCGCGCACAGCCAGCTGGTTGAGCCGGGTGCGATCGGAATCGGCGATGATCCGTTCGATTTCCTCACCGGAATAAGCAGTCACCGCGCCGTAGACGATAACCGCCGCCATGCTGACGGCCCAGTCGGTCAAACCGGAGGGAAACAGCCAGCAGCCGAGCGCGGTCAGCAGGGTTCCCCACACCACGGTCAGCAAAATGCAATGCCAGGAAATCATGTCGCGGCGAAAAACCGCCCCGGTCAGCGCCATGGCAAAGAACATCACGGAGGAAGTGAGCAGCCCGCGGGCAACGTCGGCTTTGACAAAAACCAGCGATACGCCGCTCAGAGCCGCACCGATCAACCCGCAGAACAGACAGAACATCAGCAGCACCGCGGCAAAACTCAGATTTTTGCGTTCGGCGGGTACGGCCAGAAACATCACCAGCGGCAGCAGCAGCAAAATCCAGCCGCTGACGCTTAACATCAAATTGTTTTCGGCATCCGGCACCGCGAGGAAATCACGGTATTCCGCCACTCTTGTCAACAGACAGGCGACCGCCGCCGAAAGCCCCGCACCGATCCCCATAAAAGCAAACAGGCGGACGACAATGCGGTTTTCCAGTTTTTTGGTCAGACTTTTCATAAACAATAATGCATTAATGATTACGTAACGTTTTTCATATAGCCGCGGATCTTATTTTTACAAGCCCCTTTCCACCGGTTTTTCCTAAGTCCGGCACAAAAAAACGACCGCAGATACGGTCGCCCTTTTTGTGAAAAAAAGCAGTTGTCATTTCTTTTGTCCGAACAGACGGAGAAGATGCAGCAACAGATTGACAAAGTCGAGATAAAGCGACAATGCGCCCCAAATCGCGATTTTGGCGGCTTTCTCATCGTCATAACAATTGTCAAGCTCTTCCCTGATTTTACGGCTGTCATAAGCCGTCAGGGCACAGAACACGACAACGGCAACCAGCGAAATGACAAAGTCCATTGCGGCGGATTTGAAGAAGATGTTGACCACCATGGCAACGATCAGGCCGAACAAAGCCATCAGCAAAACGCTTCCCCACGACGTCAGATCCGTCTGGGTCGTCAGTCCGAAAAGCGCCATCGCGCCGAAAGTGACGGAAGCGGTGACAAAACACATCATAATGCTGGCTTCGGTGTAGACCAGAAAGACGCTGCTCAGACTGGCACCCATCAGCGCACAAAAGAAAACAAACACAATCATCATTGCCCCCGCGCTCAGCTGCTTCATCAAACCGCCCGTGAACAAAACGATCGCCAACGGCGCAAGCAAAACGATCCAGCCGCTGACGGAAAGCGTCGTTTCGCCCGTTTTTCCCACGCTGTAAAGAAACTCGCGGCAATCAGGTACGTAAGCGAACATTGCCGCCGTCAGCGCCGAAACAATAAGGCCCAGAAACATGTAGCCGTAGACTCTGGTCATTACCGCATTCGCTGCTTTTTTTTCTGCTTCTGAATATCTCATAGTTTTTTGGTTTTGGTTGTGTCCGTTTATAAAAAACATCACGGCGGAAACAACCATCCAAAACATGAAATTTTTTAATAATAGGACACAATAGATTACACATATTTTCAGTATAGCAACTTTTGCCCAAACCGCAACAGGTAAAAAAAGACGCCGACCGGTCGTTGCGGTCGGAGAGAAAAACGCGTTCAAAACGTAAAACGAAGCAAAAAAACGCCTTATCGGCGGAGACCGGAAATCACATAATCGGGATAGGCCTCGATCATATTGCCGAGTTCCCGGGTTTTGGTTACGTCGGGAATGTAGCCTTCGCCCAAAAAGCTGACATGCACGCCCTTGCTGACCAGACAGCTCGAAATGCCGGCGGCCGACGCCGCCCGGATATCAGACGCCATGCTGTCACCGATCATCAGAATCCGTTTGCGCTCCGTCGGGCCGAAAGCGGCCAGCGCATAGTCAACCACGGCGGGATCCGGCTTGCCGACGGTAATGATTCTGCCGCCTAAAACCGCATATTGTTCGGCAACGGCGCCGGCTGCCGGCACCGTGTCTTCGCCGCAGACGACCGACGTGTCGTTGCCCGCGCACAAAAGCGGCAGGCCGAGGCTGGCGGCATGGTTCAGCACATCCAGATAATCGTCGACTGCACGGCCGGCGGGCAAACGGCCGACATAAAGGAAATCCGCTTTTGCCGGGTCTGCGGTTACGGCAAAATCCAACCCTTCAAACAAAGAAGCGCCGCCGTCCTCGTCAAGGCAGCAGCAGTTTTTTCCGAGCGAAGCGTAAACGCCGCGGCCGGCGGCCAGATGATGGTGCAGAATTTCCCCGGCGGTAACCATTGCGGAAAACAAACGGGGAGAAAACCCGTTTTGATGCATCAGACGGGCAATCTCTTCCACCCGGCGGCAATCGTTGCTCAAAAGCACGATTTTTTTGCCGCTTTTATAAAGACAAAGCAAAGCTTCCAGTGCTTCCGCCCGGAAAGAAACGCCGTCGTGAAGCACGCCGTTAAAACCGCAAAGGACGGCGTCATAGGCATCCGCAACCTTTGAAACGTTAACGATCGGCTTTATCATCTTCATGGCAAAACTCTCTTAATCTTTCCGTTGTCCGCATTTGTTGTTTTACATTATTTCCAGTAGTAACAGAGCATTATTAAAAAAGCATTTAAATTGCAAGCTTTATCGCGATTTATAACCCGACAAACGCAGAATCGCCTCGTTGGCGATCGTCAGGCCGAAGACGGCCGTCACCGTCGGCAGCGATCCCATGGTATGGCGCCGGCGGCCGCCGTCGGACGGCTTGTCTTCCATAAACAGCGCGCTTTCGGGCACCGAAACCGCCTCATCGGAAGACACGCAGACGATTTTGTCAAGCCGGCAGCCGCGCCGTTTCAGCCGTTTGCGGACAAACCGCGCCAACGGACAGTTGCGGGTTTGGTCAAGCGTTTGCAGACGGATCTTCGACGGATCGGTCTTTAATGCCGCACCCATTGAGGAGATAAAGGGAATCCCCCTTTGCTGCAACGCTTCGATCAGGCCGCATTTGGGATTGAGCGAATCGATGGCGTCAATCACCAGGTCAACCGGCTCCGCCAGCAGTTCCGGCAAATTATCGGCATTGACAAACATGTCCCTGACCGTCACTTCGCAGGCCGGATTAATGTCGCGCACGCGTGCGGCGGCCACCTCGCTCTTTTTACGGCCGACGGTCGAAGTCAGCGCCAGAATCTGGCGATTGATGTTGCTTTCCTCCACCCGATCGAAATCGACCAGCAGCAAATGTCCGACACCGGCGCGGGCCAAAGCCTCCAGCGCATAACCGCCGACCGCCCCGAGGCCGACGATCATCACTTTCGCGTTTTGCAGGCGGGCAAACTTTTCCTCGCCGAGCAAGGCTTTCGTCCGGCCGAAACTTTTATTTTCCATAAATAAACTCCTTCGCGTTGGCTTCCGCCGCGGCCGCCAGCTTTTCCGCGTCTTCCCGCCGCCAGCGGGCAAGCTGCGCCAGCAGCACGGGCAAAAACAGCGGCGTTTGTTCGCGCCCCTTTTCCGGCCCCTGATAAGGGCCGTCGGTTTCGATCAGCAGCCGGTCTTCCGGCACCAGGCGGACAATTTCCCCGGCGTCGCGGTTTTTCAATATCGAGGCGGAAAAAGACACGTAACCGCCGGCGTTTAAAATCGGCCGCAGATGTTCCGTCCGGCCGTTGAAAGAATGAATCATAAACCGTTCGGGCATTTGCGGCAAAAAGGCGGAAAGCGCCGCCACCGCCTTCACCGCATGGATAACGAGCGGGCGCCGCAGCTCTTTCGCCAATGCCGCCTGGACGGAAAAAACCGTTTTTTGCGCCGCCTGATCGCCGCGCAAACCGTCCAAGCCGCTTTCGCCGACCAACGCTTCCGGCGCGGACAGCAACCGTTTGTGAAGGCGGTGTTCCCAACCTGCCGCCGTTTCGCCGGCATACCAGGGATGGACGCCGAAAGCCGGCACCACCGTATGCGGATATTTCTCCGCCAGCGCCGCCACCGCCGGCCAGTCGCTTTCCGCGGTTGCCGCGCAGACCATCCGGCCGACGCCCGCCGCACGGGCGTTTTCGATAATATCCGTTGCACAGTTTGCCTTATAGTCTTGCAAGTGGATATGCATGTCGGTAAAATTCATGCAATTTGACTCTTCAACCAAAAAAGAAAATTGTTTCTGACGGAAAGGATAATAAGCAGATATGAGTGTTTTGACAAGACCGATTTTAGAAATCAACTTGGACAATCTGGAAAAAAACTACCGCTTTTTGCAAACTCTGGCCCAGGGGGCTGAAGCCGCCGCGGTGGTCAAGGATGACGCCTACGGACTGGGGGCGGAAACGGTTGCCGAAAGGCTTTATGCAAACGCCGGCTGCCGCACTTTTTTCGTCGCCCACGGCATTGAAGGGGAAAAAATCCGTCCGCACGTACCGAATGCCAAAATTTATGTTTTGCAGGGAATCGGCGAAGACAGCCTGGCTTCCTTCGAGCGGGCAAACCTGATTCCGGTAATTGCCGGCAGAGAGCAGCTGGCCTTTTGGAAAGAACATAAAATCAAGGGCATTAAACCGGCGATTCAAATCGAAACCGGCCTTAACCGGCTCGGCTTCCGCGAAAACGAACTGACGGAAATGTCCCCCGACGACCGCGACCTGTTTTCGCTGGTATTGTCGCATCTTGCCTGCGCCGACGAACAGGGACATTTCATGAACGAGTATCAACTGCAAAATTTCAACCGCCTGCGGGAAAGATTCTTTCCCAGACTGCCGGCCAGCCTGTCCGCCTCCGACGGCACTTTTCTCGGTCAGGATTACCGATTTGACGTTGTCCGTCTGGGCGCCGCCATGTACGGCATCAATACCGCGCCCTACCGGGAAAACCAAATGCTGCCGGTGGTTCGGGTGATGGCGCCGGTATTGGAAATTTCCGCTCTCAGCCGCGGCGACTTCGTCGGCTATTCCGCCACCTATCGCGCCGCCGGCAACCGCAAAATCGCCATCGTGTCGATCGGTTACGGCGACGGCGTTCCCCGCGCGTTGTCAAACGTCGGCAAGCTCTTCTTTTATAACGGCGGGAAAACTTCCGAAGCCAGAATCATCGGACGCATTTCCATGGATAACATCATTTGCGACGTTACCGAAGTGGAAAACCTGCATGTCGGCGACATGGCTTTTATCGTCAACGAATTTTACACTCTTGACGACATCGGCCGCGACGCCGGCACCATCGGATATGAAGTGTTGTCCAGAATCGGCAAAAACCGACGCTTTGAACGCCGCTACCTCAGATAGGGAGCAGCAAACAGGACCTTGGTGCGCCCTTTTCCGCCGGCAAAACCCCGGTTAAACAAGTCCCGGTTAAAGCGGAACTTTGCCGTCAGACAAATATTCCCCGCTCAACCGGGGGGCTAATCGCGGTAAAGCCCATGGCTTAACCGCGATCAAAGAAACAAGGCGGGATTGCCCCCCATTTTGCACATTTGAATCACGATCGAGACTTGACCATGATCAAAGGCGCAAGGCATCGTTGCCCGGCATTTTAAGCATTCAGCCCAAGTAAACCCGTTTTTTTGTCAAAAACATAATAAACTTTCATTAGCTTATCTCAGCGATATTAGCCATTCCAAACCTCAAACACCCGGCCAAAAGCTTCGCAAGCATGGCAGCCGAGCCGAAAATCTGTCTTTGTCTGCTTACGCAAACGTTCAAAACATAAAAAAACGGCTGAGCGTGAACTGTCCGGTTTTCGGAGGACAGATCACGAGCCGTTTTTTTTTGCTGTTTCAAAGAAGTCTTGTCGTTAACGACTTTCTATCTCTTTTTGCATCTTAGCAAGCTGCCTTAGTTCCCTACGGCTAAGATTTTGAGCTTCTGGAGAATTCGGATTCAGCTTCTGAGCTGCCTGAGCACCTTCAAGCCCCGGACGGCTGCCGGACTGGGTAACCGCACCGGCAATATACTCCTCTTCTTTCGGTGCGGAGCGGGTAATGACTTCATCACCGCCGCGATCACCGCTGCCCTCCAGTTCCAAACGAATGTCGGAACCGCTGTTTTCTTCCGTGATAATGGTGGCGGGAATCGGTTTTTGCGGTTCAATCGGCTCAACGATTTTTCTTTCCTCGCCGCCTTTGACTTCTTCATACATAACCCGTTTGTCATCCGGACAATTGGTACCTTCACCGATAACGCGGATCCGGCGGGTCATGGTCAGGGTACCGTCTTCATCAACCGGCAATCCTTTGTAACCGGCGCCGGCTACGGCGAAGAATTTGTCTGCATCCATCCGGCCGTCGGCTCTGCCGGCTTCGTTTAAGGTGCAGATGTCAAGCGTTTTGCGGGCGGTTTCCATCTGCTCGGCCGTCAGCTGGTCACCGCAGCCCAGCAGATGGTAAATGTCTTCCAGCTGCTTGCCGAGGGAACCGGTGCCGATGGTACCGAACTCTCCGCTCTTGACCGAAGTGATCGCCGCCAGACGGGAGAACTTGAACAGTACCTGTTCAGCCGTCATCGGATTGTCAGCGTCAACGCTCAATTCGGCAGCATAGTGGGCGGCATGGGAATAAAAACGATCCATGCCGGCGCCGTCGGTGGTATCCAGTTTGTCGTACCAGCTCTTCAGGGTTTCAAACTGACGACGGCTGATGCCCATGTTTTCGTTCCATTGTTCGGGGAAGTCCTTCATTTCGAAATTGTCAACGTCGGTTGTCTGTTCGGCTTGAACGCTGGAGTTTTCCGTCGTCACTTTGTTGGCAACAGACGTATCCACCTGCGTGGTGTCTCCTTTGTTTACCAAAAGCGAATCGCTTTCATTTTCCCGTTTTTGTGTCAGGAGCGAATCTCGGTCCGCTTTATTTCCCTGCTCAACAATCTGATGTTCCGATAAACTTTCATCACCGCCATGCCCCAAACTAACAGTGTTTTCACCGGCATGGGCATCACTGCAGGCCTCGGCCACAAACATGGTTACCGCGGCGCCGAGAGCAGACATTCCCAGACTCTTCCATTCTCTTTTGCGTTCTTCGGCATCTTTGGCCGTTGCCACGCCGACGATATTGCCGGTTACAGACCCGGCAACCGTTACCGCGCGTTTGGCCATTTTCTGTGCGGCCAGTTGTTTGGCAACTTCCGCCGCCGTCTGAGTTGCCACGTCGGCACCGACCGAAGCCGCTGTGCTGGCAATGCCCCAGCTGACAGCCGCCGCACCGACCGAAAACGCCGCTTTGGTCAAAAATTTGCCGTTGGTATAAATTTCTTTGTAGCTTTTGTCCGGATGTTCCTTTTTCTGCTTATACGCTTCGTAGATAACCCGGCGGCCGACGGTATAGGCGGCATATGCGGCGCCGCCGACCAGCGCGGCCGTTCCGCCGGTGGCGACCGTTGCGGCAAAACCGGCGGCGGCAACCATGTCGGCCCCGATTTCATATTTATTTTTATAGATGTTTTTGGCAACGCTCAGGGCAATTTCGTATTTGTTTTCCCAAACGTGTTTGCAGCCTTCGTTGAAAGCGACGATGCCGTCCGACATCTTTTTGTTGCAGCTTTCAAAAACCTTGTTGGCGCCGGCTCTCGCCTTCTGCCACTGATTGCGCAACGTTTTGCCCTGATCTTTCAGCTTGGCAAAACCCCGATTGATCCGGTCGGCGATTTTTTTGACATTGTTTTTATATTCGGCCAGCCGCTCTTCCGCCTGAGCCGACACTTTGGCGCAATAGCCGATGGCGCCTTCGACGCCGATCGACAGTTTTGCCGCGCCCGATTTGCCGATATCGGCAATCTTTTCCTTTATTTCCTTGGTTCGGGCGGAAAGCAGAATTTTTGCCTCTTCGTCGGCCTTTTTTCTGTCGCCGGAATATTTCTTGTCCATTTCCCGGTTGATTTTGGTCGTTTCGGCAGTAAGAAAGCTCTGCAAAAGCGCCAAATCGATTTTTTCGTTCAGGGTTTCCCGGTAAACGGCTTTTTTGGCTTCCGCATCAGCCGCGTTCATAAACTTTTTGGCCGCCGGAGATTCCGGGCTGCTGGCGCCGCGGAGCTCGCTGTCGGCTTCCAGCTTGGCCGCGGCAACGATCTGCGCGATCATTTTGTCACGCTCTTTGCCTTCCACGGCTTTGCTTACTTCTTTGCCGTTTTCGCTGACGGTCTGATACAGTTCGACTTTTTCCAGCCGTTTGCGGGTATCGGCAAAAGCCGGATCTTTTTCGTCCAGAGGATTGGTCGCCGCGCTCAGTTCATCCACCGCTTTGGCCGACGTCGCCAAATTGGCATACAGACTCATATCCAGCTTTACTTTGGTTTCGATGTGCTGAAGCAGTCTGGCAAATTCGTCGCCGTACTCTTTTTGTCCGTTTAAGGCATCATAGAGCTCGTCGGCATCGTTAAAATTGCCGTTTCTGATCAATTCCGCTGCTTGCTTTGCATTCATTGCCATGAGTTTTCTCCTCAAAATCCCCATATTCTACATATTTGCCTGCACTATACCACAGAAAGTATGTGCAGGCAAGTATTTTTTGTCAATTTTTGTATTCTTTTACAAATTTTTAATAATCGGCACGATGAATTTTCAAACCCTTTTATTGCAGAGTCTGTCCTTTTTTCTCTTTCATGGCCTCCAAGACCGCCGGATCCATTTCCTGTTTTTTCGGGAAAGCCTTCTCCATAGCGGCGTTAATGTTGGCCTTTTCTTCTTCCGTCCGCTCACCGTAAGGTTTGCCTTTAACCACATAGCTGCCTTCTTCCTCAGGTTCGCGGCGGATGCTGTCCAAACCGTAAAACTTCAGAGCCGTTTCGTAAGTTTCCATGCCTTCAGTATCTCTCGTGGCTTCGGCACGAGCATATTTTTTCAACAAAATTTCCGCTTTTGCCTTGTCTTCGCCCGTCGCTTTATACCAGCCCTTGGACAGATTTTCTTCCATTTTTGCGATTTCCGTATCAAACTCACGGTTGCCGGCATTTACCGCACGCATACTGTAGCGGTCGGCAGAATAAATCTTCCCCGAATACTCCGTCAGACGGGCTTTGGTTATCAGCGGCTTAAGCTGATATGCCGGTTCCGCTTTTTCTTCTTCCGTATTTTCTTCTTTTTGCTCCGTGTTTTCTTCTTTCTTTTCTTCTTTCGGCACAAAACCGTTATAAGCAGCGCGGTCTTCCTCGCTTAAGTTTTGGATTTCGACCCCGCCTTTGGCACAGGCTTCGATCAGCGCGGCCTTGAATTCCGGCGTCATGGTCGGACCGAGCTTGATATCCTGTCCGTTTTCTTTGGCCAGAGCGATAATTTCCTTAAAATGATCAGCATTGGGCTTTTCGCCTTCCGGCGTTTTGACCGACAGTTTGTCCTTGTCGGCATAATGAACCTCGGTACCGTTTTTGAACTTGCCTTTCAAACCGGCCGGACGCTCGCCGTTCTCATCGGCCTCGTTGTCGCGGGTCCACTCGTTGCCGTTTTCCTGACCGTATCTGGTTAAGGCCGCGTCATATTTCTTCACCCAGTCGGGATCTTCATTTTCCGCCGTGCGCGGACCGTTGCCGTCCGCTCCGTCGACTTCAATGGCAGAACCGTCGCCGGCCGCCGCAGCGCCGTCGTTGCTTTCCTCCATCTTCGGGGAATCCTGCCGATCGTCGTTGCCGCCCTTTTCCAGCTCTTTATGCCGCTTTTCCAGCTTTTCAAAATCTGCTTTGCTGACTTTGCCGTCTGCAATCTTTATTTCCAGATCTTTAAACTTTTCCTCATCATAGTAGCCGGGAAGATCGACCATGTTATCGTTTCCGTTGTCCGCGGCGGCGTTGCCGGCCGGAACATTATCTTCAACTTCCGTTTGCTTTTTGTCTTCGCTCATTTGTTCCTCCTGTGACGATATTCCCAAATAATCTTTCAAACTTCCGGGTTTAACGTACAATTCCCGGTAAATGGCATCATTAAACTCCGCATCTTTCAAAACACCGTGCAGTTTCCGCTGTTTGAGTTCGGCCTGCAGCATGTTCTGTACTTTCTTCTGCCCTTTGGCAGTCGCGTTCAGATAGTGCGGTATTTTATCGTTGCGGAGCATTTCACCGATTCTGGCAAAGCCGTCGCCTTCGCCTTTCTGCGAAGCCGCACGTTCCAAATTCACCCTGACGCCGGCCATATAGTTCTGATAAGGTCTAGAAACCTTGACTTTGTCAACGACCTCAAGCAGCGCGTCCGTTTCTTCGGTTGTCAGATTGACTTCGGCCATTGTCAGCACCTCTTTGTTGTTTTCTTATATCTGCAAGATAACACAAAAAAACATTTTTGTCCACTTTTTTGTTAAATCTCATATTGCGATTATAAAAAAAACGAGCCGCAAAAGCAACTCGTTTTCAAAAGGTTGTGACAAAAATCAGCGACGGACGTCAAATACCCGGAAGCAGGCACGAAGATGCTCAAGCAGTTCTTTGTCGAGAAAAAAACGTTCACAGTCGGCATCGGTCGAGGTTTTGTCGCTTTCAACCGGGCGGTACTTTTGCAGAAAATACTTTTCCACTCCCCGCGCCTTTAGTTCCCCGGCGATCATATAAATGTCCTCAATTGTCAGAATCCGCGGGTCGCAGGTGGTGCGGCATTCAAAATCGACACCGCTTTCCGTCAACAGCTTCAGGCTTTCTTCCGCCTCATGCAGATGATCGGCGCCGCCTACCGCCGTTTTGTATTTTTCCCGTTCAAACGGCGCCTTGACATCAAAACCGACCCAGTCAACCAGCGGCAGAACTTCCGCCAGATGCTTCGGCCGGTAGCCGCCGGTATGCAGTCCGATCAAAAAGCCCAGTTCCTTCACTTCGGCGACGGCCGCCGCCAGACCGTTTTGCATCAGCGGCTCGCCGCCGGAAAAAACGACGCCGTCCAAAATGCCGCGCCGGGTTTTCAGAAATTCGACAAACTTTTCCCAGACGAAGTTGTCCGCCGCCGAGGCGTCCTGCAAAAACGCGTTGTGACAGAACGGACACCGCCACGGACAGCCCTGCATAAAGACAACAGCCGCTATCTTATCAGGAAAATCGACGGTGCTGAAAGTTTCAACACCGCCGATCTTAACCGGGTTTACCATTGCCGCCGGCTCAAAGGCTATTCGGCCGCAACGTTGACATAGGTCGCGCAGCCGCAGCCTTCGACCGCTTTGGCTTCGGTGAAATACTGTCTGGCGTAAAATTCCGACTTTTTGCCTTTGTTGAATTCGGATACCGGACGCAGATAGCCCATAACCCGGGTCCATACTTCGCAGGGCTGTCTTTCTTCGTCGCTCAGTTTTACGTCATTGATATTTACAACTGTCATTTCTCTTCTCCAAATTTAATTGTATCATAATGTTGATGTTTATGCAACTTCGGATGAGGCTGCGGCTCTTCTTTTTTCTGCCATCTTCTCTTCGTCGCAGAAGGGGCAGTATTTGTGCTCTCCGGAAATGTAACCGTGCTTGGGGCAAACGGAAAAAGTCGGAGTGATGGTAATGTACGGTAAACGGTAGTTGGTCAGCACGCGTTTGACAATGTCGCGGCAAACCTTGGCCGAAGACACGCGCTGCCCCATATAGAGGTGCAGCACCGTGCCGCCGGTATATTTCGACTGCAGATCGGCCTGCAGCTCCAACGCCTCGAACGGATCGTCGGTAAAGCCGACCGGCAGCTGCGAAGAGTTGGTATAATAGGGGTTCTCGCTTGTGCCCGCCTGAATGATGCCGACAAAGCGCTTTTTGTCTTCGCGGGCAAAGCGGTAGGTGGCGCTTTCCGCCGGAGTGGCCTCAAGGTTGTACATATGGCCGGTTTCTTCCTGGATTTTGACCAGACGCGCACGGATGTAGTCCAGGAACTTTTCGGCAAAGGCGCGGCCCCATTCGTCGGTGATGTCATGCTTGCCGTCGGTGAAGTTCAGGATCATCTCGTTGATGCCGTTGACGCCGATGGTCGAAAAATGGTTGCGGAGCGTGCCGAGGTAGCGTTTGGTGTAGGGGAACAAACCGTTGTCGATCAGACGCTGAATCAGCTTGCGCTTGAGTTCCAGCGAAGTGCGGGCAATGTTCATCAGTTCGTCGACGCGGGCAAACAGGCCGGCTTCGTTGTTTTTGTAAACAAAGCCCAGACGCGCGCAGTTGAAAGTGACGACGCCGATCGACCCCGTCTGCTCGGCCGAACCGAACAGGCCGTTGCCTTTGGCCAGCAGTTCGCGCAGATCAAGCTGCAGACGGCAGCACATGGAACGAATCTGTCCCGGCTTCAGGGTCGAGTTGATAAAGTTCTGGAAATAAGGCAGACCGTATTTGGCCGTCATTTCAAACAACAATTCGGTGTTCTCGTCTTCCCAGGGGAAATCCGGCGTCATGTTGTAAGTCGGAATCGGGAAAGTAAACGGCCGCCCCTTGATGTCGCCTTTCATCATGACATTGATGTAGGCTTTGTTGATCATGTCCATTTCCGGCTTGAGGTCGCCATAGGTAAACGGCTGTTCGACGCCGGCGATAAGCGGATGCTTGTCGCGCAGATCTTCCGGACATACCCAGTCAAAGGTAAAGTTGGTAAACGGCGTCTGCGATCCCCAGCGGGAAGGAACGTTCAGGTTGTAAATCAGTTCCTGAAAGGCCTGTTCAACCTGTTCATAGCTCAGATTGTCCGCCCGGATATAGGGCGCCAGGTAGGTGTCGACCGAAGAAAAAGCCTGTGCGCCGGCCCACTCGTTTTGCAGTGTGCCCATAAAATTGACCATCTGGCCGACGGCTGCCGACAGGTGCTTGGCCGGGCCGGCCTCGGCTTTGCCGGGAACGCCGTTGAAGCCTTCGTGCAACAGGTTTTTCAGCGACCAGCCGGCACAATAGGCGGCCAGCATGTCCAAATCGTGAATGTGAATGTCGCCGTTACGGTGGGCTTCTCCGACTTCCGCCGGATAAACATGGCTCAGCCAGTAGTTGGCGGTAACTTTGCCGGCGACGTTTAAGATCAAACCGCCGTTGGAATAACCCTGGTTGGCGTTGGCGTTGACGCGCCAGTCCAGTTTTTCCAGATATTCGTTGATTGAACTTTCAACGTCGACCATCACCTTTTTTTCACCGCGCAGGCGATGGCGCTGCTCGCGGTAAAGAATATAAGCCTTGGCGGTGGTGAAATAGTTGGCGGAAATCAGCACCTGTTCGACCACGTCCTGAATGCATTCGATCGTCGGCAGGGTTTCCGTAAATTTGTGTTCCAGCACTTTCAGAACCTGAGCCGTCAGCAGATAGCTCTCCTGTTCGCCGAACTCGCCGGTTGATTCGCCCGCTTTGCGGATGGCGTTGTAAATTTTGTCGCTGTCAAACGGAACCATGGTGCCGTCCCGTTTGATCACATTGGCGATTTTGGTCTCCTTGGCTTTGGAAACGCTGTACTTTTCTTCGGACATCGCTTTTGACATTCCTTCCCGTGGCTAGTGGTTAACTCAATTTCGATCTACCATATATAGTTTAACAAAAAGTAAAAGCCTCTATATCTAGTATTGCACAACTTTTTATCAAATTCTTTTTTACGGCATGAATCGGTCAGATGACATGCTTTAGATACTGCAACAAAGCCGCGGTTTCATCAAGCCGGAAAAATTTATATTTGCCCCCTTTTTACTCTTGACATAAGGCATGCCTTTAGAAAGCGGGAAAAATTTTTTTTGCCCTCTGGTGGATAAAATTTCGCAAAAAACTCTTTTTGTCACAAAAACAAACATTTATTAAAAAAGTTAATATACACAAGCAGTTTGCGGCCGCGGACCACCCGCCGCCCTTTTATCCACAGACAATTTTTAGACGAAAAGAATAATTCTTTGCAAGTTTATCGTCTGCCGCGGAAAACCTTCGGCCGCCTTAAAAAAGCGCCTTTTGCGGAAACGGCGAGCAAAAAGGTTGTAATGTGCATATAAGTCAATTATATTTATCTTTAGTTTTAATTCAAACAGGTTTTATAAGGACAAAGGAATGAAGATTTTATATGCCGCGGCGGCCTTTCTGTTGTGGCTGCCAGCCGCAAACGCCGCCGTGCCGACCAGCAGCGACATCGGAAAAATCGAAAACTATCTGAACTCGGTCAAAACGCTCACCGCGCGTTTTGTGCAGAACGCCAGCAACGGCAACGTCGCCGAAGGAAAACTGTGGATTGAAAAACCGAACAAAATCCGCATGGAATACGGCGCGCCGACCAACGTGCTGATCGTCGGCAACGGCGATTTTATCGTTTACCACGACAAAGACCTTGATCAGGTGAGCAACATCGACTATGAGGACATTCCCGCCAGCCTGATCCTCGGCAACGATATCCGAATCGACGGCAAAAACATCAAAATCACCGATTTTTATCAGGACTCGGGAACCACCATCGCCACCCTGGAATATGCCAAAGGCGGCATCGGCCCGATTACCCTGGTATTCAACAACCAGCCGTTTGAATTGAGGCAGTGGAAAATCGTCGATCCGCAGAGCGTGGAAGTGACGGTTTCCCTTTACGGCAGCAAAACCGACGAAAAACTGCCGGCCTCCCTGTTCCGTTTCCGCAAGCCGAACAATCCGCTTAACAACAAAAAAGGACGTTAATGACTAAAATTTTAAGCTGGAACGTCAATTCGCTGCGCATCCGCCTGGCGGAACTTGAACGAATCGCGCGCGAAGAAAATCCCGACGTCGTCTGCCTGCAGGAAGTGAAAGCCAAAGAAGAAGACTTTCCGTTTGCCGCCGTCAAAGCGGCCGGTTTTGAACATGTCGCCCTTTACGGCATGGCCGGCTACAACGGCGTGGCCATTCTTTCCCGCCGTCCGCTGACCGGCGTCCGCCGTTTCGACTGGGCGGGAAAAGCCGATGCCCGTCACATCAGCGCGGTAACGGAAGAAGGAATCGAAATCCACAACATCTACATCCCCGCCGGCGGCGACCTGCCCGATCCGGCCGCCAATCCGGCCTTTGCCCGCAAGCTGGCTTTTATCGAAGAGCTTGATGCCTATTTTGCCGGCCGCAAAGCAGAGGGAGCAACACGGAAAATGCTCGTCTGCGGCGATTTTAACGTCGCTCCGTCGGAAAACGACGTCTGGAACCACAAACAGCTTCTGAAAATCGTTTCCCACACGCCGGCGGAAACGTCAAGGTTGCAGAAATGGTACCGGGAATCGGGATTGGTCGACGCCGTCCGCCGCTGCCGGCCGGAACCGGAAAAAGTCTTTTCCTGGTGGAGTTACCGCAACCCCAACTGGCAAACCAACAACAAAGGCCGACGGCTGGATCATGTCTGGATCAGTCCGGCGTTGGCGCCGCAGCTGCAATCCGCTTTTGTCTTAAGGGAATACCGCGGACACGAACGCCCTTCCGACCATGTGCCGGTCGGCGTCGTTCTGGCATAAAAAAATCCCTGCGCGGACAGGGATCAGGCGTTTTCCTTTTTGAGCCTGTAACCGTTGTCTTCGGTCATGATAACCTGTTCCGGCCGTTCGATTTTCTGGCGCAGGCGGTAAATATGGGTTTCCACCGTATGGGTGGTGGCTTCCGGATTATAGCCCCACACTTCCGCCAGCAGTTCGGCCTTGCCGACGACCTTGTCGCCGGCCTTGTACAGATATTTCAGAATTGCCGTTTCCCGCTCGGTCAGCTTGATCGGCTCCCGGCCGTCGGGATAGCAGACTTCCCGAGCGGCAACATTGAGCCGGCAGCCGCACAGCGGCAGTTCGCCGCCGGCCGGCGGCGCGGCATTGACCGCCGTGTGGAGGGCATCGATCAGCGCCTCCAGCCGAAACGGCTTGCGCACGACACGGACGCCTTCGTCTTCCGGCAGTTCGGTTTCTCCCGACCACAGCAAAAACAACGGCGTCTGCAACAGTTTTTTGTGCAGGCTCCGCAGCTTTTCGGCGTCATCGTCAACCACGGCAGCATCAAAAACACCGTCCGAATCGTATTCTTCGCGCACCTCCCAGTCCGGGTGCCGCTCCAGCTGCGACTTCAGATCTCCGGCAAAAACGGCGTTGGCGGAAATCAGCAGAATTTTGGCCATGGGCACCTCCTAAAACTTAAAGCCGATACCGGTGACAAAGGCATAGCCTTCGTTGCTTTCCGCCGCGTCGTATCCTTTAAACTCGCCGCGGGCAACCGCCGCCTGCAGCTCAAAATGCCGGTTCAGCTGATAGCGGCCGGAAAGCTGCACGATTTTGTCTTCATAATCGCGGCCGTCAGCCTTGGAATAAAAATAAGTCAGCGCGGTTTTGACCGGACCGATCTCATAGCCGACGCCGATATTGGCCGCCCAGGCGTCGCGATAAGCGTCAAACCCTTCCGGCCGGCGGGGAGAACGCACGTTCATGTCCGCATATTTGTGACTGACGAACGTCCGACGGACGCCGCCGCCCAAAGTCCAGCCTTTGTAATACAGGCTCAGACCGGCCGACAACTCGTCGTCAATGTCTTCAAAATGAGCGGCGGCAAGCGAGGCCGACAAGCTGACGTTGCCCAGTTCGCGGTTATGATAAACCGAAGCAATGTAACCGGCTTTGTCGTGATAAGGCGCATAACGGCTGATCAGACCGTCGCGGCTGAAACTTTCCGGCACAAAAGTCAGGCCGAACATGGTGCCGTCGAACTCGGGGCTGATATAGGTAATTTTGGGCGCGGTGCCGTCGGTGTTGATGTCGGTCGAATTGAGCGTGCGGTAGGCGGTGCCGCGGCGATTGCGCTGCCAGTTGGGGTTGGCGACAAAATTGACCAGATCGCTCTGATTGACGCCGAGAACGCCGGCATCCGGCGCGCCGACTCCGAGCTGGTAAGCGGCATTGTAACTCTGACCGCCGACAACCCGGCCGAAAGGCGCATCCAAAATCAAATATGCCTCTTCACCCCACGAACCGTGGTTGTAATCTTTCAGCTGCTGATCAAAACCGTAGGCCAGATCAAGGTAGGCGCCCAGCTGATAGGAATCGTCAAAACTGTATTGCGCCAGCAGGCTGAGGTTAAAACGCGTCGGCAGATGGTAACGGGACCGGTGATAAGAATAGCGGGAATCGGGATGGCCGTATCCAAACAGCGTCCGCGCCTTTCCCATTGCCTCAAAAGTCCATTCCCCGGCCTCGGCCGCGGTGCTGATCAAAGCCGCGCAAACGGCCGCTATCGCTGCTTTTTTCATCGTATTTTCCCCGTTTATTGCTTATTGCTGCCAGTCTAAGGACTATTTTTCCGCTGTCAATAAAATATTTACTGGACAAAAAAATGCAAGCGTTGTAAAATGAAAGTATGAAAACAATTATTAAAAATAACTACTATGTGTAAAAGAGAAATAGAATTGGATTATCTCCAAGACGAAATCAGAGAAGAGTACCTGGACATGAACTGTTCTGAATTACGCGATCAAATTGCAGCCCTTCAACAGGATCAGGAAATGGACAAATACGAACGCAAAGTACGTTTGTCGGTCTTGAAAGAACTGTTGCAGGACGCCCGCATCGACCGCGACACGTTCTTTGAGAACGACTGAGTCTTTCTCTAAAAAAACAAAAGCTCTCCGACCGCCCGGTTTGAGAGCTTTTTTTATGGCTGCCGCATAAGCGGGCAAACGGGCGGTACATCTGCCGGAATTGCATCGTTTGCAGACTGGAAAGGCGGGGCAAAGCGGTCAACAGCCCGGCCTCGGCCGGTGAAAATTTATTTTCGGACAGATACGGCATTTTTTGCTGGAAAGCGGAGAAAATAAGTATATATATAGAAAGAGTATCAATTTTATAACAGGAGAAACCATGAAAAAATTATGCGCTCTTTTTCTCGGCCTGATGCTGGCCGCGTGCAGCAAAGATCCGGCCTCGCAGATCAAAGGCAACGATTATATTCTGCTCGACGCGCCGGAAGGAATGGAAATTTCCCTCTCGTTTGACGCCGAAGCGCCCAAATTTTACGGCCAGGCCGTCAACCGCTATTTCGGCAACTATGAATTAAACGGCGACAAGATCAAGTTTTCGGCCATCGGCTCGACCATGATGGCAGCGCCGGAACCGATGATGAAGGCGGAAACCGAATATTTCAAAAACCTCGGCAACATCGAAACCGTTTCTTTCGAAGACGGCAACCTGGTACTGAAAGGTGGCGACACGACGCTGAAATTCGAACAGGTCGACCCGGAATAATACAAACGGAAAATCTGCCCGGACATCCGGTGCGGCAGGCGGAGGAAACGAAATTTCCCCGCCTGTTTTTATTTGCAAATATTTTTTTTTATTATACACTAACGACAAGGAAATTCATCAACGGCCGGTTCATCAACGGTTTTCGGGAAAAACAACATGGCAGAAGACAATCAGGAAATCAAAAGTTCAAAATTTTACCGCTTTCTCAAAAAAATCGGTTTAATTTATTTGAGAATATCGCAAGTTATTCTGATTTTAGGCCTTTTGCTGGTGTTGTACGGAATGTTTGTTTTTGAACCGCAGCACCAATAAAAGAAAGCAAACTTCATGTCTGAAAACAAAACAAACAAAAGCCGGATATGGGAAGAATTCAAAATCTGCTGCAAATGGACCTTTAATGCCGCGGCAATAATAATAGTTACCGCCGCCATAGTCGGCTTATTTTATCCTTATAAACAACGGACAAACGCGGAAGAGCTCCGCCGGCACATATTTTCGGCAGCTTCGGAGACCGGCTTCGCGCAAAAAGCCGGGCAACAAATTTTTACCGGCCGGCACAGACGTTTGAAACATAAATTTCCGCCGGTTGACGCAGGGAATCCAAACTTAAAAGCCCGGCAGAGCGTCCCCTGTTCGATAAGATATGCAACAAAACACAAAACCCGCGCGCATCTGCCCCGAAACATAAATTTTCATTCGCCGGAAAGAACGGCGATGACCGTTTCAAACCGCAAAAGCCCGGCTTCAATACTCCGCGAATTTACCCGGACAGGTCGAGATGTCCGCATCCGTCAGCCGGCCCGGGTGCCTAAAGCCTAAAAAAGGGAGATTTTCATCTCCCTTTTTTATGTTTATCGCTGCTGCAAGACGCCGACTATTTGGCTGCGGCCTTTTTCTTTTTGGCCGGCTTGGCATCTTCGTCAAAAGAATACAGTTCTTCGACCGAAACGATTTTTTCTTCGACTTTGGCTTTGCCCAGCACGAAGTCGATGATTTTTTCCTCAAATACCGGCGCACGCAGGGCTTCTACCGCCTTGGCATTTTTCAGGTAGAAATCGAAAACGGTCTTTTCCTGTCCTGGATATTTCTTCGCTTCGTTCATAATCGCCTTGTTCAGGTCATCGGCGGTTACGGTAACTTTGGCTTCGGCGCCGACTTCGGAAAGCAACAGACCGAGTTTGACGCGGCGGACGGCAATCTGCTTATATTCCTTCATCAGTTCTTCTTCCGGGGTATTCTTTTCGTGCTCGTCGAGCTGGTTCAGCTCTTTGGCGCGTTTATACTGGGCTTCGATCGATTTGAACTCTTCTTCGACCAGACTTTCCGGAACGTCAAATTTGTAAGCTTCGTCAAGCTTGTCCAAAAGGGCACGTTTCAACTTCAGTTTGGAGGCGTTTTCATAATCGGCCTTAATGCGGTTTTTGATGCTTTCCTTCAAAGCTTCCAGGCTTTCTTCGCCGACGGATTTGGCAAATTCATCATTAACTTCAATCGCTTTCGGTTCGCGGATTTCCTTTACCTCAACCGCAAAAACGGCGTCTTTGCCGGCCAAGTCCTTGGCATGATAGTTTTCGGGGAATTTGACCTTGACATCAATCTTGTCGCCGGCTTTTGCATTGATCAGCTGGTCTTCAAAACCGGGGATAAAAGTGTTGGAGCCGAGCTCAAGCGGATAGTCGCTGCCTTTGCCGCCCTGAAATTCGACGCCGTCAATCGAACCGCAGAAATCGATGACCAGGGTGTCGCCCTTTTCGGCCTGACGGCCGGCATCTTCAACTTTAACCGTTTCGCGGCGGGAGCTGACAATATACTGCAAAGCCTTTTCGACTTCTTCGGCCGGAACTTCGGCCATCAGCTTTTCGACTTTGACGTCGGAAAAATCACCGACTTTGATTTCCGGCAAGGTTTCGGCTTCCATGTCAAATTCGATGTCTTTGCCTTCGTCAAATTTGGTGATGCTGATGCTCGGACGCAAAGCCAGTTTCAGCTTGTTTTCCTTGACCACTTCGTCGGCGGCGTCGCGGACCATTTCGTCCAGAGCCTCGCCCATAACCGAAGCGCGGTATTTCTGTTTCAACATTTCTTTGGGGGCTTTGCCCGGACGGAAACCCGGAAGTTTGACGTTTTTGGCGACTTCGTTCAGTTTCTTCTCGACTTTTACCTCAAAGTCTTTGTTTTCAATAACCACCTGATATTTTTTCTTCAGGCCTTCTGCTTTTTGTTCTGTTACCTTCATTTTCTTCTCTGTCATAAAATGTTGAAACCAATGTCTGGTGCGGGCGAAGGGACTTGAACCCCCACGACTTGCGTCATCAGAACCTAAATCTGACGTGTCTGCCAGTTCCACCACGCCCGCACTTGCTAAAATTCCTCAAAATACTACTCAAAATATTTTATAAATCAAGCCCTAAATCGTAAAAAGCCACCGGAGAAGCGTTCTAAGCACTTGCAAAATGTGAAGAAATATGTAATATGCCGCTAAACGGACGAAACAGATTTTTTTACAGGAAAAACATGAGCAGCAACAATACCAACCCGCGGAAAACTTTCGCGATCATTTCTCACCCCGACGCCGGTAAAACCACGCTTACCGAAAAACTGCTGTTGTTCGGCGGCGCCATTCAGCAGGCCGGCGCGGTCAAAGCCCGCGGCGAAAACCGGCGCGCCCGCTCCGACTGGATGAAAGTGGAGCAGGAACGCGGCATTTCGGTCGCTTCTTCGGTGATGACGTTCGACTACAAAGACATCACCTTCAACCTGCTTGATACGCCGGGGCACGAAGACTTTTCCGAAGATACTTATCGGGTGCTGACGGCGGTCGACTCCGCCGTCATGGTCATCGACTCGGCCAAAGGCATCGAAACCCAGACTAAAAAGCTGTTTGAAGTCTGCCGGCTGCGCAACGTACCGATCATCACTTTCATCAACAAACTCGACCGCGAAGGCATGGATCCGTTCAGCCTGCTCGACGACATTGAAAAAACGCTGGCGCTCGACGTTACGCCGGCCAGCTGGCCGATCGGCATGGGCAAGGACTTTCTCGGCTGTTACGACCTGATCGGCGATCAGCTGATCCTGATGAACAAAAACGGCGACAAATCGCAGAAAAACGCAACCATCGAAACCTGTCGCGGGCTCGACGACGAAAAACTCGACCGTCTGCTGCCGGCGCATGCGGTGGCCAAGCTGCGCGAAGACATCGAAATGGTGCGCGAACTGTGTCCGGCCTTTGACAAGGAACTGTATCTGGCAGGCGCCCTGACCCCGGTCTTTTTCGGCAGCGCGATCAACAACTTCGGCGTGCAGGAAGTGCTGGAAGGCCTGCACAACATGGCACCCTCCCCGCTTGCCCGGCCGGCGGCGGAACGACTGATTCTGCCAGAAGAAGGAAAAGTTACCGGCTTTATTTTCAAAATCCAGGCCAATATGGATCCCAAACACCGCGACCGCATCGCCTTTATGCGTATTTGCTCGGGGCATTTCAAACGCGGCATGAGCCTTTATCAGGTTCGTACCGGTAAACCGGTAAAGGTTGCCACGCCGGTCATGTTCCTGGCACAGGAACGCGAACTGGCGGAAGACGCCTTTCCCGGCGACATCATCGGCATCCCCAACCACGGCCAGCTGCGTATCGGCGACTGTCTGACCGAAGGCGAAAAACTGCATTTCACCGGCATTCCGAGTTTTGCGCCCGAACTTTTAAAAAGCGTGCGGGCGCTTGATCCGCTGAAGTCGAAACACCTCGGCAACGCTCTCCGGCAGATCGCCGAAGAAGGCGGCGCCAGCGTTTTCAAACCGGTGATCGGCGCCGAATGGATCGTCGGTGTGGTCGGAGTGCTGCAGTTTGAAGTGATGGCCGACCGCATCCGCACCGAGTTCGGCATTCCGGTCGCTTTTGAACCGACGCAGTATTTTACCGCCCGCTGGCTCGAGGCCGACGACAAGGACGAACTGAAAAAGTTTGCCGACGCCAACCGCGCGTCGATGGCCACCGACCACGACGGGGCGGAAGTTTTCCTGGCTCGCAATGCCTGGCACCTGAACAAGGCGCAGGAAGACTTCCCGAAAGTGCATCTGAAAAAGACCCGCGAACAGATTTTCTGATTTTGAAATGGTTCATACAAAACGGCGGAAATTCCGCCGTTTTTCGTTATGTTTCAGAAACGGCGGATTCACCGGTTCCACGGGCGGCGGCCGATATATCCGCGCACGGTTTCCATCCGCAAGTGACCGTCACGTTCATAAAAGCCGGCGCCCAAAGTTTCGTTTCGGTCAAAAAAGCGGCCGTCGACCAGCACGCCCCTGCCCGGCACCGGTTCAACCCGTCCCGGATACAGCGGATTGTAAATATCCCGCCGGTTCTTTTCCTCTTCCGCCGCATATTTGCTCAGCCAGTTTTGCTTGTTCCAGCGGGAAGCGCCGGGCAGGAAAAAGTATTTGCCGTTGCGGCGGTTCAAAACCGCCATGGTTTTGCCCTGCCGGTCAACAATAATGTCCGGCTTGTCCACTGCCGCCATGGCAAGCATGCCGACAACAACGGCCGCCGTTCCCCATATCCGCCAGCTTCCGCGCCACAGGCAAAGCCAGAGGCCGCCGAGACTGATCAGCACCAACGCCCAGACCGGCATCGAAACGGCGCCGCCGGTCGCATGAGGCAGCGAAGCCACCCAAACCGTCAGCCGGTTGGTGAGCGACAGGCCGAAGCCGACAATTTTGAGCGGCAGCCATTCCAGACCGAAAGGCATGGCCAAAAGCGACACCAGCACAAAGGGCATAATTACGAATCCGATCAGCGGACCGGACAGCAGGTTGGTCAGACTGCTGTAATAATCGAGCTGGTTAAAGTGATAAATGCCAAACGGCAGGGTGGCAACCGAAGCGACAAGATCGGCAATCACCGTGCCGGCGAAATAGGCAAACAGCCCGCGGCCGATTTTGGCCGGCAGAGAAACTTCTTCTCCGCTCAGAAAGCGGTTGAGGCGGCCGGCATATTTTTCATAAAAAGCCACCAGCGCAAACACCGCGGCAAAAGACATCTGAAAACTGGCGCCGACAAGAGCTTCGGGCGTGACGACCAAAACGATCAGCGCCGCCCACGTCAGCGTGCGCACGGAAATCGCCTGCCGCTCGAACAATACCGCCAGCAGCACCACCAAAGTCATGATGAAAGCCCTTTGCGCAGGGATCGCCGCGCCCGAAATCACCAGATAAACCGCGCCGATGAAAATGGCAAGGACGGCGGCAACCTTTTTGGAATTATAGCGAAGCGAAAGCGGCGGGATCAGAGCCATCACCATCCGCACCAGGAAAAACATCAGTCCCGCCAGCATGCTCATATGCAAACCGGAAATGGAAAGGAAATGCGCCAGACCGGAATTGCGGTAAGCGTCAATCAACGGACGGCTGATTTTGGTCTGGTCGCCGGCGACGATCGCCACCGCAACCGCCGCTTCATCCGGCGGCAGAATATTGTAAATCCGCTCGACGATCGACCGGCGCAGCGCCGCCGCGCGGTCGGCAAGCCGGGGAGAAGAATCCTGACACTTAACCGGCAGCACTTCACTCGGAATATAACCGGTGCCGGTTATGCCGTCAAAAAACAGCCGGCGGTCGAACTGATAGCCGTCGGCCAGCGACGGGGGAAACGGCGGAGAAACCGCCGCCACCATTTCCACGCAGTCGCCGACTTCAAGCCCCGGATCCCGGTGGATCATGCTCAGCCGATAGCGCCCGGCGACCGGATTGTCTTCAAAATCGTACATTTCTCCGAGCACGATCCGGGGACGCCCGCGGTAATTGGTGTCAAGCCGGTCAATGCGGCCCCGCAGGTAAAGCTTGCCGTCTTCAGCCGGCGGCGCCTTGCGGGAAAGGCAAAAACTTTTCAACTGAACGTCGGCAAAACCGGCGGTTGCCAGCAGCAACAGCAAAACGACACCGCGGACAACCGGACGACGGCGGAAAAGCCACAAGAGAGGCAGCAGGGCAAACGGCGCGGCAGCCGTCCACAGCGGCGGTTCCGAGGGCAGCGCGAAATAAACGCCGATACCGGCGGCAAAGAAAACCGGCACCCACAAAAACCAACGGGTCCGTTCATATAAAAAGCAGGATTTCAGTTCTGACCACAACGGCGGTTCCTTCGGCGGTATTTTTTTATTTCAGATTTAGCGCATAAATAAAAAAGTGCCAAACATTTTTTGTTCGGCACTTTTCGTTTCGGCATTTTGCATACCGTCTGCAAATCAGTCCAGCAGGATTTCCAGCCGTCTTCTCGCGTCTTCAAGATACGCCGCGCCGACAATGATGACATTGACGGTCAGGCTCGACACGAAAGGCATCAGGTCTTCGCTGACGATAACCGTGCCGGCGTTTTTGAAAGCGGGCATGTTGAGCGGAAAATCGTCGGCAACGAAAACGGCCTCGGCGTCATAATAAGAAAGCCAGGGATCAGCCATGCGGTCTGCTTCCAGTCTTTCGTTTCCCTGAAAAAGTTCCGGCGAGAACTCGGACAATTCTGCTAAAATTTCTCTTATCGTCATAGTCTAATTAATTAATAATGTTTATTGTTTTTAAGTATAACGCATTTTCTCCGGTTGTCAATCCGTTCCCGGAAAACGGCTTTTCAGGCGGATAAAACGGCATTGCCCGTAACCGTTGTCCGACAACGCCGCGGTGCCCTGCCCGATCAGGCCGATCACCGTCGGACTCCGGTCATAGTCCTCATGGGCGGAAACCGGATTAACCACGCCGACTCCGAAAGCGGAAACCGCATCGGTTACGTTAACGCTGACGTTGGTTACCCGCGGACAAATGCGGGAATCCATGTAGCGGTCGACAAAGTCCGGGCGGACGGCATAGGTCAGCAGATCGTCGGGATCGTTAAAGGCGACGATATTCAGACGGCTGATGATCCGCCGGTCGTAATCGCGTCCGTCCGGACGGCAGTAAGAGGCGATTTTGCCGTTGACTTTTGCCGGATCCGACCAGATGTGCAGCAGCGGCAGCTGGTTGGCCATCATAAACACGGTCAGCCTTTTGTCCCGCACCCGGCGGACGGCGGCCGCCGAACCGCCGGCTTCCGCCTTTTGCATATCTTCGGCCAGCGCGGTGAAGGCGTCGATAAAAATCTTGCTGCCCAGACTGTGGGTGATAAACAGCATCTTCTGCGCCGCAACCGCCCGCACCTGTTCTGCCGGAGACATCAGACAGACGCCCTCTTGAAAGTCCGGCAGCGTCTGCCAGTCGGTTTTGAGCATCCAGCACATTGCCTGTTCCGCCGACTGCTGTATCAGCCGACGGCGGCTGCCGATGTAATAAACCGCATCGGGCAGGGCATTGTCGAGAAACTGTTTCATCATGCGGTTGAAAACGACCCGCCGGTCGGCATAAAGGGAAGAACTATCGTAGGCCAGCAGCTCTTTCTGCGACCGGGTAATTTCCGACCAGGTGAGTTCATAAAACAAAATCCTCTTTTCGCCCTTTTCGTCGGTCAGAAATGTCACCCGCAGGTTGCCGAGGGCGGTTTGCGGATCTTCCGGACTGCGCAGGCCGATGTTTCTGCCGGTCCGCGACATCACGTTTAAGCCGAGGTTTTTCGCCAGATTTTCCTGCAACAGCAGGGAATAGCCCGGAGAATGGGTGCCGATGCCGTGGATCATTAGGATTTTGACCGTTTCGCCCGGATGCAGGTGGCTTTCCGTTCCCGGCACCCGGTAACCGGTAACGACGCAGCGGCCGGACTTTTCAACACTCCGGCTTTCGTCCAGCAGCTCGGCGGCAATGCCGCGGCCGACGGCCTCACAGCCGGCAAGCAAAAGGCACAGCAGCAGCATAAAAACGATTTTCGGCATTTTAAATATTCCAAATTTGTAAATTATAAGTTATGATCGGATATAATCTTATTTTAGCAAAATTAAATATTGTGAGGATTAAGAAAATGGCCGCCGATTTTTCCATGCAGGCAATCATCAGCCAGCAAATTCAAAATTTATACCGTCAGGTCAAAAGCCTGAGCTGCAGCAACACCACCGAAATTTTGAAAACCGGGGCAATGGTGGACAAGATGCTGATGCAGTACCGCGACAACGTCGAACTGCTGATTCTGCAAACGCATCTCGAAATCCTCAACTCCCGCGAACAGAGGGCGCGGGCAATCGCCTCCCGTGTCTGGGAACTGGGCGGCAACATTTCCCTCGTGTTTGAAAAAATGTACCTCGACGACCTGATCAACCTTGGCATGCTGGAAATGTCAATGCTTCTGATTAAGCCGCATTTTGAAAACCTGGAAGAAGACATTGAAGTCTTTCCGCTGGAAATGATCAAGTTCGCCCTCATCACCGGCAGCATTCCGCTGCTGAAAAAAATCATCGCCGTCGCGCCGGCAGAGCCGCTTTATCAGGCGCTGAACCAATTTGCCGACTCCTATCGGCTCAACAACTACGAGGAGCATTTCAAAAACATTCAGCGAATCGTCGTCGAAACTTTCGGCCGGGAAATCTGCGCCTATGACTACAACATTTATACCGACCGCGGTTTCACCGACCTTGAAGTCCTGCTTTATTTCAGCAATTACAATATGGAACTGAAAAAATACCAAACATTGCTGGAAACGAAAATCGACGGCTATTTCCTGACCTCAGGCGTCAAACGTATTTACAATCTCAGTTTTGCCTGTCGCAACATCAAAGATCATCCGAAGTTCTGAAACATCCGGCAGCAGAATATTTTGCGATCGGCAAATCGAACGCAAAAGCTTGTTTGCAACGGAAAAATTCAGCCGCAGTCATAAAAAAAGGGAAGGCATCTTGCTTTCCCTTTTTTTATTTTTTCCTTTCACGTTATTTTTCGGACTTGCCCGGCCTTTCCGCTGTTTTCTGCCGGTTGTTTCCGCCGCCGTTTTTCGCGGTGCCGTTCCCGACATTTTCGGTTCTCCCGACCAGTTCAATTTTGACATCCCGGCCGTAAAACTCAAGCAGATGACGGTAATGTTCCCATTTGCGCACGCTGCCTATTTCCATGTTGTCGATCACATACCAGGGGATCCCGGTTTTGGTTGCCACCGTTTTTAATTGCAGAAAACGGTCGCAGCGGTATTTGTGCAGCTCTTGTCCGATTATTTTTTTGATTTTGTTGTTAAACATAGTTTGAAACTCCCTTGATTTTGTTTATGGTAAAAAAAACAAAACCGCCCGGAACAAATTCCAAGGCGGGGAGTTCAGAACTGTCAAAACGCAGTCTGCCTTATTCGTCATACCATTAAAGGTATGCTTATATCGGCAGCTCCCCTTAAGAGGAGTTTTTTGTTTTGATGGAGCTCTGACACTCCGCACCCGGCCTCCCGGATGCAGGGTTGATATTAAAGAAATTACTGCCCGTTGGCAAGAGCTTTCTTTTTTTCTCCAACCATTCCTCGTTTTGCTTATTTACCTTCGGTTAAAACAAAACTCGCCTTGAAAAAACAAGGCGAGGGAGTTCGTAACTGTTACCACAGTACATCTTATTCGTCACACTTAAAATTAAGCGTGCTTATATCAATGTCTCCCTCAAAAAACAGGGATTATTTTTTGGTAAAGGAGTTACGACACTCCGCACCCGGCCTCCCGGATGCAGGGTTGATATTAAAGAAATTGCCGCCCGTTGGCAAGCGGAAATTTAATCAGGCTTTTTTGGGGGGAGAGAAAACGGAAAAAGCTTGGCAAGAGGGAACAGAGGAAGAGGAAGAGGAAGAGGAAGAGGAAGAGGAAGAGGAAGAGGAAGAGGAAGAGGA
>OLRF01000141.1_pt1 | contig 112096 bp, 106 predicted proteins | sample 1672061 | NCBI WGS metagenome assembly OLRF01 (sample SAMEA3136641, study PRJEB25190) | human gut metagenome | reverse complement strand
GTCCACCGTAATTCTATCAAAATTACGGTGGACTTATGGCGGAGAAGGAGGGATTTGAACCCTCGCGCCCCTTCGCAGAGCCTACTCCCTTAGCAGGGGAGCCCCTTACAGCCACTTGGGTACTTCTCCAACTTAATATACTGTTAAAAAACTGGCGGAGAGAGAGGGATTCGAACCCCCGGTGCCTTGCGGCATCACTGGTTTTCAAGACCAGCTCCATAAACCACTCGGACATCTCTCCTCGTTCGCAACGATACGATTATAACAGAACTTCTGCCGCTTGTCAACAGCAGAAACGGCAGAAGTGGATATATATAATTTTTCTTTCGTTGCCGTGCTCATCGCCGTCATGCTCCCCCCGCACCGACATGCATCGACGCGGCAGAAAAAGCAGCTTCGGACGATTAAACAGTTGCCTCAAGTGAATGAGCCGTTTTTAAACGCTCCGAGCGGCAGACAGGGGTATTCGGGCTTTATTGTCAGGTATTCAGATGAAATCAAGTTTACGCTGTTATAATCGAACCTGTCCAAACACAGCAAACCCGCATTATCCGTTCGGAGCATGTAATCGGTCTTACCCCTATCCTCAATTACATAAATCTTACCGTTTGCATAATCACAGATAATAACGCGGCTGTCAACAATTCCGGAGCCGATGTTGATCGTTGAGCAAAAATCCGGGCTTCCGTCACCGTTTATATCGCAGATATAAGCATCCCTGACCGGCAGTCCGCCGTACAGCACGGTCGTTTTACCGTTATTAACTTCAACTGCCGAATCCGTGCAGCTGAAAACGGCATTGGGGAATTGCAAAAAGCTTTTCTCAACACGGGTACTGCCGCCGGATGCATCAAACCATAGCTCTGCCGCTGTTCCGTGCTGATCCGCCGCGCTTTCCGTGCCGTAAAAAAGATGAATCATTTCGTCCCCGGTGCCGGAATAACCGTCCTCATCCGAACCATGCATTGGACCTATAACGATATGAATAAGCTTTTCGCCGAGATTGGTGACTCCGTCCTTGCTGTAGGTTATAACTCGATTCAGCTTTTCAGCCTCACTGAAGCCCACAAAATCAATCAGGTATAAATCCGCATTCGGACACATGCGGCGAATCTCGTCCTTCGGCATGTATTTCAGTGCGTTGAGATAATCCTCAAGAAGATATACCGTTTCGGGTGCGGCAACACGGCTTTCTCCCGGAAGGAAGAACATATCCGAATCGCCGAAAAACCGCAATTGTTCGCGATACATTCCATCCTGCCGTTTGAAGTAAAAAACGATTGTTTGATTGTCCCAAAGTTCAAAATCGGAATCCATGTCCAATGAAAATCCTCCGGGTCGGGTGTAGATCTCCGCATCGGGATTCAGCTTTTCCGCTTTTCGAATTTCGGAAACAATATAGTCGGGATCAATATCCGCAATATTATCGCCCCTCATTTCAAATTCCGCACCTGTCTTTTTGCCGGTCAAAAAACACACCGCAAGCGCTGCGCAGGCGAGCACGGCAATAAGAATCACCCAAACCGACGGTTTTCGGTAATTCATCACGGTCTTAACGCGTTCTTTAATACCAACTTCACCAAAGGCAAGCGGACAGGCATTGAAACGACTGCGACTAACGCTGCACGAAATCAATGCCTGCATATAGTCCGCTCTCTGTTCGTTGTCAAGCTTTTTTATAACCTTTTCATCGCAGGCAAATTCAATATCGCGGCAAAACAGCACGTAGGACAGCCAAACGAGAGGATTGAACCAATGCACCGCGAGGATAGCAAAGCCAAGCGGCTTCCACTTATTATCACGGCGGCGTATATGCGCCCGCTCATGTTCAATTACGGTTTCAAGTTCACGCTCTTCAATGCCGAACGGAACATATATACGCGGCTTGAAAAATCCAAGCACAAACGCCGAATTAACTCGGTCGCTCTGATAAATGTTATCGCGCAGCAGCACGGCTTCACGCAGTTTCCTGCCCAAACCGATGCGGCTTATTGCCATGTATGCAAGCATGACAATCAGACCTGCAAGCCAAATACATGCAATCTCGTAATCATCGGGCAAATCAATTCGCAGGAGCGGAATTGTCAGCGATGTGTCGTAATCGTTCTCCTTTGATTGTGTTCCCGCTGCACCGGGCGTTTTTGCTTCTTCACCTGTGTCGCTGCTTTCGGCAGTTTTTCCTGCATCGGAGGGCACGTTTGAAGCATCTTCCCGTTCGGATTCCGCCCCACCCGATCCGCGGATCACGAGAGGCTCTCCCCCGTCCGTGTTGTCAACAGTGTCAGCATAGAGTTTTTCTCTGAAATTTTCTATAGGATAGTTGTCCGGAACAAGGCTCAGCGGACTTTCTATCGTTGTCGGAATAATTAACCGCAATGCAACAATACCCCAAAGCAGCACCCGAATCCATCCCGGTGCTCTTTTGAACAACAACCTGAGCACAAGCACGATAACAATTATCATGCTTGCCAATATGCTCATATCGATAACCGAAATGCAGACTTCACCCACGCTCATTTTCCGCCTCCGTTCCGAATGCTGTCAATCATGCGTTGAACCTCGTCCAACTCCCTTTCCGACATATCCCGGCGCTTTGCGAAAGCTGCAACAAATGCCGGCAGCGAACCCGAAAAACGCTTCTCAACAAGCTCATCGATTTCACACGCCTGAGCTTCATCCTTCGAAATAATGGAAGTTATAACGCCGTCCTCGTTCTTCAGCACACCGCGCTCGCAAAGACGCTTCAACACTGTATAACTCGTTGTTCGCTTCCATCCAAGTTCCGCGAAGCAGAGCTTTGCAAGCTGCGCTGCGGATATCGGTTCGTTTTCCCATAGAATAAGGCAGAAACGGTATTCACCTTCATGTATTTTCGGTATTTCTTTCATAATGACTCCTCCGTGATTTTTGTCTACTGTTGTAGACTGTTTTTTAGTCTACCACTGTAGACGGCTTTTGTCAACAGTTTTTTCACAAAAATTCAGAGCCGATTTAATGCTCCGATCCGGAATCAACCGAAAAAACATCGTATTCACCCTTTATAAATGGCAAAACAAGTGCAGGCAAATGAATCGGTTCAAGCCCGACGCGCGGACGGAGTTCTCGGGCTTATGTGCTGAGCCGAAAATTCTGTAGATATTTATATACATCTACTGAAAAAAATAGCATGAAGAGATTCTTAAGCTGCGGATGATAAAACGGAAGCTGCTGTCAGGCAGCTTTAAAAAGGCAAATGCAGTTATATGCCCGTTTCCGCCATGCTTGTTCGCCTGCTTGCGATGTATCCGCCTAATCGAGCTTAACAGGCATTTCGCGTTTCCGCCATGCTTGTTCGCCTGCTTGCGATGGCTAATCTTTGCTTGGTTTTTCCCCATGTTAAGCATTATATTTGTTCGCCGACACAGCGGCAGCCTTGTTCTGCGCTGCAGTGCTCCGATTCCGTCAGTATTTGTAATACTGTGCGCACAGCATCATTATTTTATTATATGCGAACTTAAGGCAGCTTCCGCAAAAACCATTGTCGAATTCACTCTTTTTGCGCGAAAGCAATTGTGCCCGGGAGCCGAGTCTGTCATATTTGGATTGTCTGCAATTCTCCGGGCAGCGGTTCGGCAAAACACTCCCGGCAGTTTTCAGCGGAAAACTCTTGACAAACATCGCGATATGTGATAGTCTATATACGTTATCAGCCGAGTATCGCTGCTCACCGATAACAGTTTTTTCCGAAAACAGGGTCGCCGCATCTAAAATGCAGTAACCCTGTTTTTGATTAATGAAGATTCCGAGCGAAGGCAAATCGCACAGGGGGAAACGCTTCAATCCATACCACTTGTGAATGCAGCGACCGGTACGTCAGATGTTTCTGTAGTGTAGAACTAAATTTAAATCCACGCCGCCCGTGAAGGCGGCGACTCGCAAAAGTAAATCCTCCCCTGTAACATTGGCATTTCAATCCACGCCGCCCGTGAAGGCGGCGACCTTTGCGGGTTGTTCCCTGCGCTCCACAAGGTCATATTTCAATCCACGCCGCCCGTGAAGGCGGCGACGCGGCATAACACCATTGCTCAGCATAAACCTTGTATTTCAATCCACGCCGCCCGTGAAGGCGGCGACACACAGGCCGCGACGGCATGGAGAAAACCGCGCTCATTTCAATCCACGCCGCCCGTGAAGGCGGCGACCTTTGCGGGTTGTTCCCTGCGCTCCACAAGGTCATATTTCAATCCACGCCGCCCGTGAAGGCGGCGACGCGGCATAACACCATTGCTCAGCATAAACCTTGTATTTCAATCCACGCCGCCCGTGAAGGCGGCGACATATAGGTTTTTATGTTGGGAATCTTGTTGGGAATTTCAATCCACGCCGCCCGTGAAGGCGGCGACCAAAAACCGAAATTGTCATGACGGCAAATCTGCGGATTTCAATCCACGCCGCCCGTGAAGGCGGCGACGGCTCGCGGCTAACGGTTTGTTGCGCACGCACGGAGATTTCAATCCACGCCGCCCGTGAAGGCGGCGACTTTGCCGACGCCTTCGGCGAGCCGATATACGTTATTTCAATCCACGCCGCCCGTGAAGGCGGCGACTGTTCCGTTTAACGTTTACATCAACGCAGGCGCGGCATTTCAATCCACGCCGCCCGTGAAGGCGGCGACGCACAGATGTCCCTGATTGCGCGGTATGCCCGCATTTCAATCCACGCCGCCCGTGAAGGCGGCGACCATCTACTCCGCTTGACCAACGCGCGGATGAGCTTATTTCAATCCACGCCGCCCGTGAAGGCGGCGACGAGGTCGGCGGCGGGTTCGTCGCTATTGAGCTGCTATTTCAATCCACGCCGCCCGTGAAGGCGGCGACGTCGGCAGCGCGTCCGCAATCACGGGCGCAAGCTATTTCAATCCACGCCGCCCGTGAAGGCGGCGACGGTGTGCCCGAAAGCATGTAGCCAGTGTCAACCATTTCAATCCACGCCGCCCGTGAAGGCGGCGACCTTGTCCCACATCTCACGAGGATTCCAATCATCATTTCAATCCACGCCGCCCGTGAAGGCGGCGACGCAACGCTCAAGCCGTGTCCGTTTTGCGGTAGTATTTCAATCCACGCCGCCCGTGAAGGCGGCGACTATGTCGCCGCTAACTCTGTTCGCAAGCGTTTCGGTATTTCAATCCACGCCGCCCGTGAAGGCGGCGACCTGCATCCACTCCGAAGGGAGTTATGGCAACGGTATTTCAATCCACGCCGCCCGTGAAGGCGGCGACCCTGCCCGACGGCATCCAGAGCGACCCGCAGGATTTCAATCCACGCCGCCCGTGAAGGCGGCGACTATGCAGTCGCTATCCTTACCGCCGCTGTAGGCGAATTTCAATCCACGCCGCCCGTGAAGGCGGCGACGATACACGCAGACTCCGCCGCAATGCGGAAGGTGGATTTCAATCCACGCCGCCCGTGAAGGCGGCGACTAATCCGTGTACCCATAGCGCAGCGGCAGTTGTATTTCAATCCACGCCGCCCGTGAAGGCGGCGACGCCCGCGCGGTATGCGCCTGTTTCCTCATCTGGATTTCAATCCACGCCGCCCGTGAAGGCGGCGACCCCATAACGCAACCGCGCTATTCGGGGCGATTGATTTCAATCCACGCCGCCCGTGAAGGCGGCGACGCACGGTTGACGATTTGGGACGTATCTGTCTCCCATTTCAATCCACGCCGCCCGTGAAGGCGGCGACAATCGTGCATACCGATAAAACCTGCAACGATAAATTTCAATCCACGCCGCCCGTGAAGGCGGCGACGTGCCGCTGTTGGGCGGCATTGCGGGTTTCGCTCCGAATTTCAATCCACGCCGCCCGTGAAGGCGGCGACTTGCTTCGGTTCGTTCTTCGCATTCTCGGCGCGTCACATTTCAATCCACGCCGCCCGTGAAGGCGGCGACGGGCTTGCTGTCGAACTGCCGTGCCGATATAGGATTTCAATCCACGCCGCCCGTGAAGGCGGCGACTCCAGCCACTGTCGGATTGAGCGGCATGGGAGCATTTCAATCCACGCCGCCCGTGAAGGCGGCGACTGCGGAAACGAATAGACGTAATCAACATTTCCGCAAACAGCAAGTATGAAAGTGATCATTCCCCGCTGTTCATTTTCCATTATACAGTAAAAAAGGCGGCACTGCAAGCAAAGACCTGCCTTTTATGCGCGTTTCGTTTCTTATCCGCTTAACAATTCTTGAAGAAAAGCATGTTTTGTCCGCATGTAATTGCGCGAACCACCCTGATTTTTTCTGACCGCTTAGTGTTCGCGGCAAGTAATCAAAGCATCAGCATACCCTCAGGGTCGTAACCCGACTTTGTTCCGAAATGCTCAATCTTGTTTTCATATTTGTTACCCAGATAATAGAAACGAAGACTGTCACGTTCAGCATCCATGATGCTGCAAAGCTCAGCTTTTAACCTGCGGCACTGCGCCGGATCGAGTATGCACTCGAATACCGAATTCTGCACACGCTGTCCATAGTTTACACACTGCTTTGCGATGCGGCGTAATCGTCTTTTTCCGTCCGCATCCTCTGTGTTAACATCATAGGTTATAAGCACAAACATAATTAAACCTTCCTTTCTGCCTCAACACGGTTATTTCCAAAGGAACGGAGGATAAGCATCCAAATCCCCGCGAAGGTATCTTGCCAGTAACAGGGCCTGAACATACGGAATCATCCCCCATTGCAGCTTTTCGCCGAGATATGGATGCTTCAATTCATCCTTTTTGCGTTCCTGCCACGCTCGATAGAAACGCCGCCGTGAATCATCCTTAAGCAGTACAGCCCCGCTTTCACGAAAATCGAAATCGTTTCTGTCAAACATTCTGTTATTGATGCACGTAAGGACAAATCTGTCTGCCATACACGGACGCAGTTCTTCCATGAGGTCAAGTGCCAGTGAAGTTCTGCCCGGCCTGTCACGATGCAGAAATCCGACGTACGAATCCAGTCCGACGCTTTCAAGCGCAGATGCACAATCAAGGGCAAGCGTTGAATACGCAATCGACAGCAGCGCATTCACGGCATCAAGCGGAGGCCGCCTCGAACGCACCGTAAACCGAAAAATTTCCTTGCTGTTGAGAATCAATTCGTTGAATATGCTGAAATACGCATTCGCTGCAACACCCTCAAGTCCACGGAGTCCGTCAAGACGTGTTTCTTTTTGAACAAGCGGCAGCAGTCCCGCCGTCAATTGTGAAACGGAAGCCAAAGCTTCACAATCCACACGCAGAGCGTGATCGCGCCGTGTCCTCTCAATGCTCTGCTTAGAATTGTAAAGTTTGCCGAATATCATATTTTTTGCAATCAGGCATGAATTCTCCTCATCATCCGCAACTCGATATTGCTTTCGCCGAAGCAAAACATTACCGTTTGCTTCGCCCGTTACCCGTGCAAGAAATCGCCCCCGCGGGCTGCAGAAAGTGAATGCAACTCCCATATCGGCGCATTTACCGAGCAATGCAGGAGATGCGCCCATATATGAAAAGTCAATTATGCTTTGCAATGTGTGCAGAGGATAACGTGCCGTGATCCTTTCGCCGCACTTTGCAACAACATTCTCTCCATCCAACGTCAAATATACGTCTTCCGACAGAATATACAGTGTATTCAGCAACCGCTTCATTGCGATTCCTCCATTGCCTTATTAATGTACGTTGCAACGGTCGTTGTTTTCATCAGTTTCGGAAGGCAAATCTCCTTCATTGAACATGACGCGCATGCCTTGGTAGGTTTCACTTTCGGGGTATATCGTTTTCTATACAGATCATGCATTTCGGAAAGCACATCCCGTACTTCGTCCCTCAATGCTCTGTCAAATTCAACTTCCACCCTGCGCCGTGTTTCGCCATAAAACAATGCTCCCCGCGGAATATCACACGCAAGCATCTCTTCAAGGCACATTGCCTGACCGCAAAGCTGCAATGTATCACCGGTTCGCTCGTTGTACATTCCGCGCTTGTATTCAACGGGATAGGGCTGCCAAAGACCATCACGATCCTTCAGCTCTATCCCGTCCGCCGAACGGCGAAATTCCAGTACATCGCACTGTCCCGAAACCCCGAGGGTGGATGAAAAAAAATTCATCCCCCTCGTAATGAAAAGATCGCCTCTGCTTTCCTTCAACCCGGTATCATGCGCTCTTTCATGCATCAGTGTGCCGTCCACCGTGCGGTAGTTGTCCGCCCATTGCTGCTCAATGTGAATAAGAGCCCACTGCCTGCGGCAGAATTTGAAATGCTGTATTCCGGAAAGCTGAAGATAGTCTTCTTCGGAATACGTCATACCATCCGAATGCAGCTGACTCCTTCGGGCAAATTATCCGTATCAACGACAATATCATAATCATCGTAACAACGGGCAACTGCACAATCCGCTTTTCTTGCCGCTGTAACACGCTCAAAAAGTTTATGTGCCGGAGCATTCCCGAGCTCTGACTCGTGTTTGAACACGACAAGCTCACGAACAGCCATCTTGCCGCGTGCAGCCGAGTGATCGTTTTCAAACATGTTTATTATCGCCTTCCAAAGCAGTTCAAGATCCGCCTCCGAAAAGCCCGTCGTTTTGCGCGCGAGGTTGGCCGAAACATAGCCTTCGCAGCGATAGAGACCGTAAGGAACAATATATTTGCGTCCCATTTCCGTACCTTTTTTCTCTGCATCAGCCTCGGTCGTTATTGCAACACGGGTTATCGTAATCTCCTGCGAAATAATGGGATCAATGCTCCTTGAAAATCCAAGCTGCACCGGGCCGCGAACCTGTCCGCAATTCAGCGCTCCTTTGACGAATGTTGTCATAACGGCGCCGAAAGTGCGAATATCAAAGAAGTTTCCGCACATGTAATCCCTGATCTTTATATCAAGCTCAGGATCGTTTTTCTTTGCCTCTTTTAATTTCTTTTCATCCGTGCTGACATTATACTTTTCGCAAGCCTCCCTATCGCTTGCATTAAGAGGAACTCCCTCTTTAATGTAAATGCGATAACCGGGTTCTCCCTCCTTTGCCGTTTCAACATAGTTGCGAATCTTCCGCTTAAGGCAGACATCGGTTACAATTCCGTAACCGGTTTCGGGATCAACTCTTGGCATATTGCCCGCATCGGGATCACCGTTGGGGTTGCCGTTTTCAACGTCGTAAAGCACAACAAAGTCATAGCGGTTTTTAATGGGTTCCATAATTATTTATCCTCCTTTTTTGTATAACGGTCCTGTGTTTGGTGATAGTAGCCAAGGTCGAACGAGCCTTGCTCCGGCAGCGACATATGCGCCGGATACTGTTCTCCGAGAACGCCCTTCAGCGTCATAACCTTTTTATCAAGATATACACGCTGTGCATCCGAAAGTTTGCGCAGGTGTTTTTGCGCAAGATTGCTGAGTATCGGGAACACAGTTGCAGGCATTGCGGCAGCAGAGCCAAAATACCTGTCCTTAATTGTTGTGTTTATACCCGGATTTCCCGGATTTCTCAGATTTGCTTTCTCCTGGATCTCTTCATACACGGAGAACAGCCTTCCGAGGGTATAGGGGATGTTTTTGCTGTTTTCATTTAAACTCACTGTCAGTACCTCCTTGGGGCATTTTTCATTTGGGTTTCTCAGATAATAAGCTTTGATTATCGCCGCGCGTTCACGGGTTATGTTGCGTTCTGCTTTGATTCGCAGAAATGTACACTCCAGAAGGGACGCCGGATATCTACCGCCGGAAAAAACCGCGCGCGCCACCGCACCCGCCATTGCCGAGTTTTGGGGTTTATCCTTGTTTTTTCCTGATTCTTCGCTGTACTCCGGCGACAGCGGCACGGAAGCGGAACACGCACGTTTATCCTTGTTTTTTCCTGATTCTTCGCTGTACGGTCGTTCAGCGTTTGTCCCATTGTCATTCTTTTTCTTAATCGTCCGATTCGTTGCACTTAGCAGTTTCCAAAGCGGAAGCATCGGGTACTTATCATCTGACGGTCGAACGATTTCAAGGCGGTCATAATGCGCTTTGATGTTCTTGACAATATTTCCGAAGCTGTCGCAATAGAAAAACCTGACTGCAAGGCGCGCTGCGTTCGGCGATATGCCGAGGATATAGAACTTTCGTTCCGGATCCAAATCAAGCTCCCTGCACGGAAGTCCTTTTGCAAGCAGTTCCACGCTTGCCTGCAGTGCGGAAAGCCACTGTTCATCCGACTGATCGCCGTCACCATCGCCAAAGAACAAGTCCGCCGCAAAATCCTCGTACTGTTTGTCGGCGTTCTCCGCCCAGCAGACAACGGCAGCATCGCCGATCCTGTGGACATTTTTCCTGTCCTTCAGCAAATGATTCAACGCGGTCGTATATGCAAAGGCTGCATATTTTCCGACCGGCGCATTTTGGTTCTGTTCCTTGTTATAAGAACAGAATGCCGATGCATTGAATGACACGAGTGCCGCACCGCTCGACTGCGCGCCCTGCACACCCTTGATCGTAGGGTGTGTTTTTTGAATTTCATCAAGCGCTCCCGTTACCAGGCACTGCCCAATGTTATCTTTTTGCTTTGCATTCGCCTTCTGCCAGACAGATGCAAGCTGTGGATCATCGTGAACATAGCCTCCGTTAAAGCGAAAAACCATATTTGCACCCGAAAGAATTTCTTTCGCATATTGTGCAACAAGATTGTTTTCCTCCGCCTTTTGCGGTTCCCACTTGTCTAAGAAGTTCAGCACCGCCTTTGCAGCGGGATATTCCATGCCGTCCAGCATTGAATGATGCAATTCGCGGCAAGCCTCGAAACATTTAATGTCCTTATTTCTTTGCTTTTCTCTTTCTGCATCATCCTCCCCTTTCTTCAGGCTCACACCCAAAATATAGGAGGAGTTATCCCAAAGGAAATTCGCCGCCGCGCCTGACGTTCTTTTCACAGCCGCCGGAACCATCATCTTCTGCGGAACTTCCCTCGTTTTGCCCTTTGGTCCATCGACCGTGTCAAAAAGCGGCGTTACGCGCAGCAGATTGCCTTCCTCGTCAATAGAGAGCGCAAAGCTGATTTTTTCTCGGCTCCAGCCTTCTTTGGATATTTCGCCTTTTTGAGCCAACGCTTCGTAAAGGCTCGTCAATGCCTGCAATATCATTCTGTCACCTCCGCCGAATCCATTGCCGGCACGGTCAATACGCCGTCAATAAGCTTTGCGCGAAAGAACACGGGCTTGATGTTTTCCTTATCCGAATAATCCAAATCCAAAAGCATCCAGCCAAGATCCCGTTTTCCCGCAAGTTCCGGCGGACAGGGCGGCATCTCAACGCATTTTACTACCTTTGCAGGAAATTCACGTGTTCCGAGGTAGGGCTGATGGTAACACTTACCTTTTTCAACCCTCCTTCTCAGCATGTCGCAAAATTTACCGGGATTGTCGCTCGGCGCAGCATTCTCAGTCATTTCAAAATGAGCTTCAATAACATAATGCACATCTCTCAACACCATCGCAGCACGTTGCTGAATGGACTCCGATGCTGCAATATACAGCTCTCCGCTGCGTGTTTTCATTTCCGTCTTCACGTTTCGCGCACTGATTACGTCCTTCACTTCATTTCGTCGAATGTTTGTGAACCGGATCGGTGCGCACACATGGATCCTGTCAATTACATAACGCATTCCCGGATGCCACATAACTGCTTCCAGTATGCCGCGTGCCGCAGACGGTGTTATTACATCGTAACTCACGCGTTCAACCTTCATCTCCGGTCTTGAAAAGCAGGCATAATCCCCGCTTACCTCAATACATATTGGCATGTACTGTCTCTCCTTTCTTTTCTTTTTTGTTCCTTTTTGCAGTCAATTTTTCCTTATTCCTCCTATGCTGTATTATGTTTTTATCGTTTACGGTCAAGCCCCGTTTGGTCAAATTCGGTATTCATATAACCTGCAAAGCCTTTCCGTTCACTTACCGATTAATGAATCATTCATTATCAGTTAAACAGCGCACTTCCATCACTCACATCTGTTGCAAGTCCCTTTTCCTCCGAATAAAGACTCAAATCCGTCAGAATTGCTGCATCATCTCCGAAGGGTTCCGCCGCCCCGGCATTGATAAGAGCATTGAAATGATTTTCGTATATCGATACGGAATACATTCCGGCCTTTCGATACAGTTCACGGGAGCGTTCTCCCTCTCTGAGCCTTGAAATAAGCTCTTTTCCCTCTCCGACAGAAATGTAAACCGTGAAGGTGTTTTGGTCTATCAGCTTGAATTCTTTTGCAATCCATTCAAAAGGCAATCCACAGCCCGATATTCCTTTTTCGCTCGCTGTCATGACGCCCGACTTGTCATCATTCCGCAAAAAATCCCTGTACGCCTTAAAATAACGCTCTATAGTTGACGTTGTGTTCGGCTGCGTCCAGTCCCGCACCGTCTCCTCCGCAGCATCACGGTTAACCGCAATCAGCTTGTTCACCTTGTTTTCGGATTCAAAAACGGTAACAATGCTGCTTTCCGCACTCCGTTTACCCTCGCGGTTGCAGCGCCCTGCCGCCTGCAATATTGAATCCAGCCCGGCCATCTCTCTGAACACACGAGGAAAATCAACATCAACACCGGCCTCTATAAGCGAGGTTGAAACGACTCTGCATGTTTTGCCGGATTTTAGTCTTTCGCGAATTTCGTCGAGCTTCTGTTTACGGTGAACCGGACACATAAGCGTGGACAGATGAAAACGCCCCTCCGACGGCAATGCCTCATAAACCTCTTGAGCAAATTTTCGCGTGTTGACGATGCAAAGCACCTGCTGCTGACTTTCAAGCCTTGAAACCAGTTCATCCGTTGTCAGCCTTCCTTCCTTTTCAAAGCTTGTCCTGCGGAACTTTTCGAACATGCCGTCAACATCGGGACATAATTCAACAACGCTTTCTTTTTTACTGTATTCAAGCAGCATTTCGTCAATAGCCGGCTGAGTTGCGGTACACAGAACGGCGGTTGCGTTGTATGCGCGCACAAGTTCAGCAATCGCCGCAACACACGGACGCAGATTGTTTGACGGAATCATTTGCGCTTCATCAGCGTATGTCAAGTAAGGACTAAAAAAATTTTGAGGTTTTTTCAGAAGCAAAACTCCGGGCAGAATCGTCTGCTCGGAGTTTTCTTCTGAAGGGATAAGCCCAGCCTCTTATTCAGTTTTCAGATACTGAAGGAACACGTCAGAGAAGTTCCACTGGATCTCAATGTGCTCACCATCCGTAATGAGAACTTTCTTGATGAATGCAAGTACCATCTCATTTGTGAGTTGCTTTTCACCTGCATACTTCTTGATATTAGTAAGGACTGTGCTGGCCTCATCAGAAGCTTCCGCTTGAACGGCCTGAAGCTTCCTTTCGAGCGCAGTGATGCTCTCGGAGAGGCTTGCAATCTGCTGATCCATTTCAGACCTCAGCTTTAGATAAACGGTCTTGTCCATCTCGCCGGACATATACCGATCCATATTTGCAAACTTGTCTGTGTTCAGCTTCGTGAGTTTTCGCTGCATCTCAGCAATGGACAGCCGGTAGGCCTCCTGATCATTGCCAAGAGCAGCCTTTTTCTTTTTAAGCCTGCCAGAGAGTTCATTACTAAGCGCAAAGAGCGACTGGAGCGCCTGCCATACTGCTTCGTTGATGACATCTTCATACATCTTCTCTTGGCAACACACTGTCTCAACTGCATACTTGCTGGAGTTGCAGAGATAATATGGTCTCTTAAGCCTCGGATAGTACTGAAGAGCACGACCACATCCAGCACATCGAGCTACTGTTCTCAGTGGATAGTCTCTCGCAATGCGGGAAGAAGGACTTTTCATTTTACGGACAACCTCATTGGCCTTCAGGAATTCTTCTTTCGTCACAATGCTCTCATGCATTCCTTCGACGATGACTTGCTCATCCTTCGGGACAGCAATGGAGTGTTTCCACCCCACTTCCGTGCCCTTACGCTTATGACCAACTACCGCACCATAATACATTTCCTGCTGAAGGATCTTAAGCACCATTGTAGAGTTCCAAGACATCTGCTCCGTTGTATTTCTGAATTTCCGTGTATCGGGATGGGTCTTTTGAAAATACGCCCCCGGAGTGACAACTTCTTCTTCGTTGAGCTGTGCTGCAATCTCAGCTGTTTTCATACCGTTGATTGCAAGCTCAAAAACATGACGGACTATGCCAGCAGCTTCCGGATCAAGCTCCAGCTTGTTCTTGATGGAAGGATGTTTGCGCAGGCCAAAAGGAACGTGACCGCCTATGTACTCTCCACGTTTCATTTTAGCGCGTTTTGCCGTGGATACTTTCACAGAAAGGTCTTTGGAGTAATAGTCATAAAGAATGTTCTTCATGACCACATCCAGACCGCCCGTCGTTCCTTTATAGTCATTACTGTCGTACTGATCATTGATGGAGATAAAGCGCACTCCAAGGAACGGGAAAATACGCTCAAGGTAATCTCCAAGCTCAATATAGTTTCTTCCGAAACGGGAGAAGTCCTTTACTATCACACAGTTGATTTCTCCGATCCGAATCTTATCCAGCATACGTTCAAAAGACGGACGGTCAAAATTTGTGCCGCTGAATCCATCATCAAAGAACTCCTGCTGCGGCATTCCTGCAAATTCCGGATTGCTTTGGATATACCGCTGAATCAAATCACGCTGATGGGAAATGCTCTCGCTCTCCGTCTTGCCTTCCTTTTTTGCAAGATCAAAGTCAGCCTGAGAAAGCCGGATATAGATCCCCAAACTGTAAAAAGCCATTAACTACATCTCCCTTCATCATTGATATCAGCAAGAGCCTTGGCCAGTTCTAACAGATACTGCCTTTGCTCTTCATAGTTGAATTCCACTTCTATCCGCTTGTTCTCATAAACACGGACAGCCTTAACTACAGCTTTGACAAGCTGCGGAGTCATTTCTTCAGCGCCCTGAACAAGGTGAATCGTCTTGAGCCATTTATTCTCAGACTGGAAGGCCTGATCGAAATGTCTCTTCTTAAGCCTTGCTTCTTCAAGCTCTGCGGAGATGCGCGCATATTCTTCATCGTATTCTTTCTTTGCAAACAGGTATTCCTGCTCATCCAGAATGTGCTCCACATAGCTTTCATAGAGCTTTTCACGCTTTGTAGCAGCCTTCTTAAGCCGCATAGAGATGCTGTTAATCTCGGTTTGAAACTGCTCCTGAAGATTGCGTTCACCACTACTGCCTTTCAGCTGGGCAAGCAAAGCCTCGATATTTGTTGCCAGACTAAGCTGTTGCCTGATTGCGGCGAATACTGCGTCTTCAAGCTCTATCGAATTCATGCCATGTCTTGTACACGTGCGTTCTCCAGAATCGAGGAACCCTGCGCAGCAGTAGTAATTGCTTCTTGTCCCATTTCTGACCTGACGCTTTACAAACCGCATTCTTTTACCACAGTCACCGCAGTAGATTCTCCGGTCAAAGAGATTCACGATCTTATCTCGGTCATCTTTGGACTCGGCCAGCTTCTGCTTATACAGCTCAGAATTCTCGTCAAACATCTTCTGGACTTTATCAAAGGTCTCTTGATCAATGATGGCCTCATGGTGATTGGGAATAATGCGCCACTCTTCACGAGGCGCACGATGCACCTTAACGCCCTCATAAAGGGACTTAGGCATACGGCCATAAGGAAGGCATCCAGTATAATAGGGGTTCTTCAGGATATCAATAAGCGTCCTGCCATACCAGACGGTGCGCTTATACTTCTCCGCTTTCCAGAGACCAAGCTGCACTTTTCGCATTGCAGGAGTAGTTGCCCCCATCTCATTCAGCTGTCTGCAAATCTCTCCGTGCGTTAGTCCTTCTGCTTTCAAGCGGAATATCAAACGGACGTTATCTGCGACTTCTTCATCAATCTCCAACTGGTAAGCTTCAGTCTTCGATTTGATGTAGCCATAAGGGACAAAGGCGGGAAGAAATTCTCCGCGTTCTTGACGCGCCCGGAAAGACGTGATGATCTTTCTGGAAATGTCCTTGGCATACAGCTCATTGATCATGTTCTTCAGCGGAATCATCAGAGATTCCTCTGTCCCATCTGTATTGAAGCTATCAAAGTTATCAGTGATAGCAATGAAGCGCACTCCTAGGAAAGGAAAAATCTTCTCCAGATAATTGCCAGTCTCAATGTAGTCCCTGCCGAACCGGCTGAGATCCTTTACAACAATACAGTTGATTTTTCCTGCCCGAAGCAAATCCATCAGCCGATTGAATTCAGGCCGATCAAAATTAGTGCCCTTGGCTCCGTTGTCCTGAAAAATGCCATGAAGCTTGAGATACGGGCGCTCCTCAACATAAGACTTACAAATGGCAATCTGGTTTTCGATAGAATCTCCATCATCGTCCTTGCCGCTGTTTTCAACTGAAAGCCGAACATAAATTGCAGTATTGAATACTGTCATTTCAGCCGTAGAGACTTCTGCCACGGCCTGCGCACTCTTGCGACTTTTTCTTGCCATGAAAAGATACCTCCTTATACGGCCATAGGCAGCTCAACCTGCTCTGCCAGCCTTCTGATGTATTTGATAGCTCTTGCGCATTCATCTTCATATTTGAAGGTGATTTCAATGCGGTTTCCCTCGTAAACGTCGATGTGGTCAATCAGTTCCACAACAGCCTTACGGTCAAGGGACTGAATATTGGCGTATCTGGTAAAAACTCCGATCCAGATGCTATCACGCCTGTTTCCTTCAATAACCTGTGACCGTTCCTTTTCCAGAACCGCAATCGCTTCCTGAGCTTCCTCGATTTTCGCGGTATAGCTGTTCTTGAATTGGAAGTATTCCTGCTGATTGATCATGCCCTCAGAGAGGTTTTCATAGAGCCGCATCTTAAAACGCTGTGCTCTTTCAATCTCTTCCTTCAGCCTTACAATCTGAGCATCATAGTTGAAGACATTCCGCTGTTCCTCTGGAAGCTCGTCAATGAAGCGATAAAGCCTCTCAATATTGATGATCATATCGATGTGTGCCTGTACTGTCTGGAGCACTGCTTCTGTCAGAACTGCTTCACTGATACTATGAGAAGAGCATCCCTGCTTGCTTTTATTCGTGGAGCACACATAGTAGATGTATTTCTTCTTTCCAGAAGGGATCGTCTTTCTGACCATGTTCTGACCGCAGTCACCGCAGCGAAGAAAGCCAGAGAATAGATATACAGTGTCTTCTTCAGGTGCAGTCCGAACATCACGCTTCATCAGGTTACGGACTGCCATAAAGTCATCGTAATCAACAATGGCCTCATGTGCGTTCTCGACGCGAACCCATTCCGATTCATCTTTGGCAATGACCTTCTTTACCTTGTAGTTGGGAGTGCTTTTCTTTCCCTGTACAAGGACACCGATATAAACCTCATTCGTCAGGATGCGGTTTATCGTAACAACAGACCACTTGGCTTTTTCATTGACTCGAAAATAAGTTTGTACCTTCTGCCCTTGAGACAGTTTGTATTCCATCGGGCAGAGAACGCCTTTCTGGTTGAGTCTCTTGGCAATGTTACCTTGGCTGATACCCTCCAACTTCCAACGGAAGATTGCTCTTACAACTTCAGCCGCAAAGGTATCTACCACAAGCTTGTTCTTATCCTCTGGATCTTTCATGTAGCCGTAGCAGGCAAACGCGCTAAGGAATTCTCCTTTCTTGCGCTTAATTTCCAGCTGGCTGCGGATCTTAACGGAGATATCCTTACAGTAGGCATCGTTGATCAGATTCTTAAAAGGAATGACCAGCGAAGAAGCCTGATTCTGTTTTTCTGCGCTGTCATAGCCATCATTGATAGCAATGAACCGCACGTTCATAAAGGGAAAGACACGCTCGATGTAGTTACCGGCTTCAATGTAATTACGACCGAAACGGCTGAGATCCTTGCAGACCACGCAGTTCACTTTCCCTGCGCGGATCAGATCCATCATTTCTTTGAAGCCCGGTCTCTCGAAGTTGACCCCGCTATAGCCGTCATCTACCTTTTCGCAGACAACTTCAATATCGGGGTAGTTGCTCAGGTAATCTCTGACGAGTGCTCTCTGGTTGGAGATGCTATCGCTCTCAACCTTGTCTCCGTCATCACGGGACAGTCTGGCGTAGATACACGCCTGATATTTCTTTTTGGACATAAAAATAGTCTGGCTCCTTTCTTTGAACTACCCGTCAAAGTCAGGAATCAGACTTCCGCTTTTAACCTATATTTTATTGACCCTAACGGTATTATAGCATCTCGGCTTTGATTCTTCCAGAGGGGAAATTGTAAACTTTCTGAGTCCTAATTGAGTCCTAAATGAGTCCATATCACAGCCCCCTGATGTAATGCTCCAGACGATCCTCCAAGGTAACGTCCGTATCTGCAAAGCTGACCTTCACAACCACCTTCCCGACGCGATAACAGTACGGGTTCCTTATCTGCTCAAGGAAGTTGCGGATGCGGTCTTTGCGAGGCTGCTCACCATCCAGATGAACCGAAGTAATATCTACCAGCGTCTCCGGATCAACAGTCCGAACATCAACGCTCCTCATTTCTTCAATACTCATTCTGATGCATCCTCCTTCTCAAGTTCAAAGATCAAGAAGTCATAGCCGTATCTGTAATTGCAGTAGGTGCAGGGTTCCTTCACCATCTGATAAGGATCGACTCTCTTGATATAGTGGTTTGGCGAATTGTAAAACTGACTGGCACAGCGGGAGCAAAGGCAAATTTCCATCGGCTCTCCGACGATACGTCTGCGCACCCGGATCGTTCTCCTGATACGGACGATTTCTTCTGTATATTCAAAATCACACATGTCTCTGCTCCTTTCTCTGTACTGCTTCAGTACAAAAGGATATGGCTGAGATCCCGAAGAACCTCAGCCACATAGTTTTCATACTGAAGACTTGTGTCTTCGTATTTGTGAGTTCATTTCTTTTCCAGTCATATTTGCCGCTCGCGCCCCTGACTGAATAGGGAACATCCCAGCCCACATCCGGTTGATGTGTCACAGGCCGTTTCACCTCCCCGCGGGTCTCGCCGGGCTGCCCCCATTGCGTGATCCTTCTTTAGGGAAGGGCTGTGGCTGGGCAGGAGTATCATTATGCCGTTCATACTTCATTGCGATCAGGCCATACCACCCGGCCTGTTTCATCACTCTGTAGATCGCTCGTCCCTTATGGGAGTCATGGCGGCAGATGATTAGTCGCTCCGTCCTGAACGGAAAGTAACTGAGATGCTGACTATTCAGTTTTCAAAGGACACTTGAGAGGAATTGCCCCTCACTTATAAGTGGGGACGCAAATCCGGGAACCCTAACAGAAAAAATCAATCTTTTTCAAAAAATTTTTTCCGCAGCTGCTCGATCAGGTCTTTCTTCCGTCTTGACACCTGCATCTCACTGAGTCCATGCTGTTTTGCATAGCGGGAAGCAGCGCCGAACCCGTCATAAACTGCAAGCAAAAACTCCCGGTCATCGACCGAGAGTTCCTTCAGTGCTTCGCGCAGCTGCTCCAGCAAAATCTTATGCAGGATGATTTCTTCGAGATCGTAGTTTTCATCTAAGAAATCCAGCTCATCCATATCTGAATCTCCATCATAGTTTTGATCAGCAGATTGGATATAGCTAAAAGTAATTCCAGCTTCCTCACGAGCCTCTTTATCTCGTTTCATCCTTTTCTTCTCTGCATCAAAAAACCTTCTGATCTCCGCAGTCTGTTCTTCGCTCAGGCCTGCTTCTTTACAGGCCATCTCGTATTTGTAAATCATGTAGTAACCTCCGAATTGAATTGAGTTGTTGTTTCGCTTCAATTCGTCGGCTACGGATATCTGGCGTAGTACCAGAGCCTTTTGCGCATAGTCCTTACTCCTTCCGCTTAAAATGTGCCGGAAGGCGCTGCGCACAAAAATTGGCATAACAAAAGCCCCACACCCATGACAGGCGTGAGGCTCGATATCCTTATTCAGTTTGTACGCTGTACTTCTCCCAGCGTACATAGTTTACTATATGGGAAGTCGGACTTTCAGTAGGACAACCATCGGACTTTCGTCGGAACTTTATCGGACTTCCGTCGGACTTTAGTCGGACTGCTCAAAGGCTTGCTGCTCATAAGGTTCACCCAGAGGGTTTTCCTTCAAGAACGTCTTAAGCTTCGGTATAGCACCGCCCCAAAGGGACAGGCCAAAGATATAAATGGCTTCCTTCTTCCGATCATAAAAACGGCTGCGTTCCATATTCAAGATGTCCAGCATATCGCTTTCCGTGTATTTCCACTTCGTCAGGTAGCACTTGGACAGGATCTCAAAGTACTGATCGCCTCCGTAGGGAAACTCCTTTACACGGATCATTGCTGTATCCACCAGTTCAATCATCCAACGTGTTTCAAACAGAGTCTTGACCTTTGCCTCAAAGCGTTCCCGTTCTACGTCAGGAGCAAACTCTTCCAGATAAAGCAGTGCTCCGTCAAGATCAGATCCGCAATATAGGCACATCTCTTCTGCTACATAGTCTGCGCGGCCAATCGTTGTCCAGCAAACTCGACGGTATATGTTCAGCAGCAGCTTGGATTTTTGATACAGATTTTCTTCATCCAGTTCTTGTAAGCGGCACATGGAATGGATGGCGTTCCATGCCTCAGTGTTATGTCTGCTCAATAGTGACACTCCCTTCATGCCGATAATCGGCGTTCAATCTCCAATCTAATTGCGGCTCTTGGCGGTAAAGGGAAAGAAACCTGCTTTGAGCCTTATTCTGAACAGCTGTGATCTTCGGTATCACACCGGCAAGTTCCGATGCGCTCTGCGCTGCCGGTTGCTGATTCATTCGATAACCTTCGCTTCTACGAACCACTTGTAGTTTTCCTCGTAGAATAGAAAATGTTCGCTGCCACAGATCATCACAGTGTAGCGAATACCTGCACCGCCAGCTCGTAGACTTGCAGCCCTGCGGCAATCCTTCACCCGGTCAATCTCGAACCGTTGACCATCTTCCCATATGATGCACAGCGGCATAAGCTTTCCCTCTGGAGAAAACTCTGCCTGCACCTTCACGTACACCTTGCGTCTGGTTTCAGACACGATCATCACCACCTAAACATATTGATAGAGTTCTACACCGGTCTTGTTCCCACCCTCGAAATAGCCGTGGGGATGAACCGTGTGATCTTCCTTGGCATTGACCTTTGAGAGTAATCGATCCGTGTACATCAGCCCTCGCTGGATGCTATCAAACCCGAATCGGCTGCGTATGACATCTACAGCCACGTCGAGCTTATGAAGCTTCTCGCGTTTCGCTTCATCCACAAACAAATCTAACTGCACAGGGCAAGCAGCATTGATGAGGTCACAAGCTCTGACACCGATACTTCGTATTGGCTTGTGCCAGTGATAATTCTCGTGGAATAGAATCATGGCATTCTCTGCTATCTCGCCCGTTAAATCAGTAGGCTGTTTAATCTTCATCTGCCGCGTGAAGCTATATAGTTCATTGTCGCGGACAGATATTTCCACGGTTTTGCACTTGAAGTTGTTCTCCCTGAGCCGTGCTGCTACGCTTTCAGCAAGGACATACGCTATGACGCGCACATCGTCTTCATTTACAAGATCCCTTGGTGTTGTGGTACTATTGCCGATGCTCTTGATAGGAGCTGAATAGTTCTCATGGCTTACAGGAGTTCTGTCTTCTCCGTTGGCAAACATGTATAGCACGTAGCCCATTTTTCCGAGCCAACGATGAAGAAGTTCCGGATCGGTCTGAGCCAACTGACCAATGGTTGTAATCCCGTATCCATTGAGCTTCCTCTTAGTAGCGCTGCCGACATACAGAAGGTCTTCAACCGGCTGCGGCCAAATGATGTCTCTATAGTTCTCCTTGCTGATGACTGTGATTGCATCCGGCTTCTTATAGTCAGATCCGAACTTAGCAAAAATCTTATTCCAGCTAACCCCGATGCTGACCGTAATGCCTAGCTCAAATTTGATTCGATCACTGATTTCCTTGGCAATCAGTTCTCCGTCACCTTTGCAGGACGCGCTGCCGGTAACATCAAGCCAACTTTCATCCACCCCGAAGGCTTCCTGCTGGTCGGTGTAATCTGAATAGATTTCATGCGCCAGTCTTGAAAATCGAAGGTATAAGTCCATGTGGGGAGGAACAAAGATGATGTTAGGACATACCTGCCGCGCCTGCCAAAGTGCCATGCCGGTTTTCACTCCGGCCTTCTTTGCTAGTTGATCCTTTGCCAAAACGATGCCGTGCCTTGCTTCCGGATCTCCACCGACAGCGAGAGGTCTGCCGCGTAGCTCCGGATGGTGGAGGAGTTCAATGCTGGCATAGCAGTTATTCATATCTGAATGCAAAATCGTCCGCATTTTTTCTTGAACACCCCCTTGACAGAATAGGCAACTTCGGATATTATATAGGCAAGTAATTGCCCATTGCTCACAGGACACATTATAGGCAAGAAGTTGCCCATTGTCAAGAGGCAATTTGAATTTTTAGGAAAGCAGTTTCCTATTAGGAGGTATTCACATGACTTTCGCTGAGAAAATCAAAGAACTGCGTAAACAGAAAAACCTCTCACAAACTGATTTGGGTAAAGCAGTAGGCGTTTCTCTTCGCACGGTGCGCGGCTGGGAAGCGGAAGGACGCTATCCTAAGCAGCATGACATCTATGGAAAATTAGCGGAAGTCCTTGGATGTGATGTTTCTTACCTGATGTCTGATACGGAGGCCTTTATTACGGATGCCAGCGAGAAGTTTGGCAGCCGTGGACAGAAAGACGCAAAAGAACTGGTATCCGAGCTGACCGGCCTTTTTGCAGGTGGACAGATGGCCGAAGAGGACATGGATGCACTGATGCTGGCCGTTCAGGAGGCCTATGTTGAGGCCAAAAAGAAGAACCGTGAGAAGTTTACTCCCAAGAAATATCGCAAGAATTCTTCCAATCAGTAATCGAGTCCTGTTTTTGGTACAGGTCATGCTGTATACTTAAATCGCTACCAAAGACGGGAGGTGGGGATATTGGTTCATCTGAACAGCACCAACACCATAATCACCCGTGCCGATACCATAGTCCGCGAAATCGGAACCAGAGATCCGGAACGCATTGCAAAAGAACTTGGTATTGTTATCAAGGAAGTAGACTTCGACCGGCAAAAGGGTGTGTATAAGGTTATCAAACGTAACCGCTTTATCTTCATCAAATCGGATCTGCATGAAGTCATGCGCCGGATTGTCTTGCTGCACGAGATCGGCCATGATCAGCTTCACCGTAAGCAAGCCACAGTCTTTCAGGAATTCAACCTCTTTGACATGACCAGCAATTCGATGGAATATGAAGCAAATCTCTTCGCGGCACAAATTGCGCTGCCAGACGATGACATCATTGAGCACATTTACGATGGTCTTGATGCCTCGCAAATTGCCAGAGCCATGCATTCTGATATCAACCTTGTCGCCCTGAAAGTCAGTGAACTTTCCCGACGCGGATACTCTTTCCGGAACATCGAGCACCGGAACGACTTTTTGAAATAAGCGCATAACGCAAAAAAGACCGGCCAGCAGGGATCTGATTCCCCACTGGCCGGTCTTGCTTCTCAATATTTAATACCAGCTTCCTTGAAGAATGGTCTGAAAGTCGTTTTAAGTAGCCCAATATGGAGGAAAAGCATTACTGCCGCCATAGTTTCTAACTCTTCCACCAGTAAGCTTTAGGTCAAGTTCCCACTGCTCTCCATCAAGGACGTTAGGATCAACATAGTTTTTCTTCCATTCATGCAAGTAAAGCTTGGAAAACAACCGATCCATCAGCTTGTTCCATTCCTGCTCTGTCATCACTCGCTGGAGATACGCTTCCGGTTCTCTAAAGCCCGGACGCACGTCCAGCGTAATCCTATCTTTTTCTTTGATAGCCAGAACTTCCGGATAGCCTCCGAAGAACCCTCCGTCACTGAAGCGAACTGATGTCACAATGTCGCGGTAATCCTCTTCTCCGCGTTTGCTTAACAGGATAGGCGGAGCACCTACATCTTTCTTGCATTGAAAGCAGTGGTATGTAGGGTCAATACCGGAAATACAGCAACCACCAAGATACAATTTCTCTTCGTTCAGTTGCTGCTCCATCTCTTCGCTGAAAGCAGGCATCCCGTACAGGATTGGAGCAACACGCCTGCTGCCACATTTAGGACATTTTCTCATAATCAAATCCTACTCCTTGTTTTGGAGTTCTTCATCAAGTTCTTTCAAACGCTGGAGCCATTTGGCAACATTGCCGCCCTCACAGAATGCCAGCAGCGCTCCGTCACAAAAACGTTCTGCACGCACAGCTCCAACAAGCAGCGCCATGACCGTTCTCCCATCAAGGTCAGATACATCCGCGTATTTCATGGATTGCGCGTCCCACTTGATATTTGCTTTCTCAAGGATATCTCCATAGCGGGTGAGTTCCATTTCCTTATGCTCATCAATGAAACGATAGATAGCGTTTTCCAAATCCGTTACCGCGCGGCCATATGCCACGAACGGGAACTGTTTCGGATGCTCAGGAGAACCGTCATTCTCTCTATCAATTATCCATTCACCGTATTCTGCCCCTTGCAGTTTAGGCAAGAGCGAAGTCAACGATTCATACATGCAGCCGCCTCCTATCTGCGCTTACGCTATTCGAGAACAACGATATAGTCTTTTGAAAAATCGTCGAAGGTTGCATCTATCTCCGCAAAGACGGACGTTAAATCTTCATATAGATGACCAGAAACATATTTATCTCGAAGTGCAGGCTTTTCGATCAACGCCCACTTAACTTGAGAGTAAGAATACTTGGCAAACGCCACCCACTGAGGGTAGTTTATTGCCATTGGGTTTTTAGTAAAATAGACTTTCCCAGCATTTACAGCAGCTGCACCAGCCTGTCCAATGAAAAGCATCGTTGATAATTTTGGATGCTTCTGCCTATCCAACGAAAAAGGAATTGAATCTTTCACTTTGAACCCTTCCTTTATTCGTTTGAAAGCGTACCCCAAGCGGACAATAACCTCCACAAGCATGACTGGTACTGACAACGAGCAAAAATGGATAAAGTCGTATCCCTCGTAGTACATACCCTGCACAATCTCGGCAATCGTTTGTTCGGCCTCTCCGATGCTCCCGAACTGGAGGAGATTGAATAGGCTCATAAGCGGAGCCGGAAGCCCCATTGAGGTTGTAATATCAGACTTGAAATGAATGATCTGCTTAGCAATCGCAGCAAAGATATCACTTTCTTTCCTGTCCGAATAGACCTCCATCACTTGAGAAACAATTCTTCCTTGCTTGTCAATAGTAGTCATTCGCCCTGTGAGTATGTCGAACACGCCGAAAACAAAACCTAACAACGGATCATGTCCAAGCGATAATAAACGATGATAATATGCGGAAAGACCGTTCACATATTCTGTTGTGTGTCGGTTATCTTGAGCGTCAAATGGAACCTTGCTAACCTTTGAGTTTGCAAGCTTTTCCATCTCTTCTTCAGGAAAGCGCTTTTCAAATTCTGCCCGGATAAAATCAGAAAGCTTTCCGGCAGAAAGACCAGCAGGTGTTTTTTGCGGGATGCCGACCATAAGGATATCCACCGCAGCCCCAACAAGGCTAGCTACAGCACTGATAGCAATATCATATTTATCCAGACGATGCAGCGCATTGAATTCATCATTAAGCTGCCTTATGGCAATGGAATTGCTTGCAAGCTCCTCCGGCGTAAAAATGGATTCTAAGGAGCACTCAGTTCCTACAGCCATCTCTGCTTCAAGGCAAAGCTTCTCCCATGACGGAACGACAATAACGGGCTTTCGCTGGGCAGGTTCCAATATTGTTTTTGAGGGCAGTTGATACCCAAGTGAGCGCAACAAATCCTCGCTCTCTGTAATTCTAACGTCAAGAGCGTCCCTATCAAGTGGTTTTATGGCTTTTAGTTCTTGATCCTGATATGCCAGCACATTGTTGATTTGCTGCTCTACTTTACTGTAGTCGTACCTGCTCATGCCACTCCTAGATCCTTCTTCAGATCCTTAATCGCTTGTGTGAGAAGAATATTCAAGCTCTGCAAATAGTCCAAACGCTCTTTATCTGCATCTGCTTCTTCCTTGAGAGCCTTGATGATTGCTTCATGCTTCTTGAGAGCTTCAGTATAAAGGCGTTCCTTCTCCTGCCGGAGCTGCTTGTTCTTTAAGTGCGCGGCTACTCCAACACCGCCTGCTGCCAATGCAGCGACAGGTGCTGCAAGGACAAAAACTCCAGCGACCATGCCTCCTCCCACAATAGCACCGGCTGCCGCAAGGCCAGACGTAATTCCGGCTGCGGATAAGTCCAACAACGCCAAGCCCGTACAGAGCCGCAAAAGAGCCAACGCCGCCAATACCGGCTCCAAGAGCACCTGCAAGGACTTCAGGAATAGCGCTTTCTCTGATGGTTCTTGACTTATCATTTAGCGCGAATGCTGCCTCATTTACAACATTAACTACCTGCTGAAGAGATTCAACGCTTTGAAAGATCATTTCCTTTTTCTTCTTCACATAGGTATCAGGTTCTTTCTCAGCTTTCGTTGTCTTTGCAGGTTTCTTTTCTTTGGGTTTAGATGTGGAAAGATCTTTTTCTTTCTTTTCCTTCTTTAACGGTTTTTCCTGTTTCTTCTTGGCTTTCTCTGGCTTATCCTTTTTCATGGCTTCACTCTGCCTCCTCCAAGTATCTGACTGGCTTCCCGGTCATCTTGGCATACTCGATTTCTGATTTTGTACTGGCACCAATATAGCCGCCAACATTGATCACGAAAATCTCATCGGCCATGTCTATTTTCCGCTTGTGCATGTCATCCAGCATCTCTTTAGTCTTAGTCAGAGTGCCTTCATCCATGTTCTCCCACACTTCAGAGTCCCCAGCATGACCGAACAAACCCACGCTGATAACGATATTACCCTCAAGCGTAAGCCGCTTTTGTGCCTCCATAAACTCATCTTTGAAACGAGTGCTGCCACAGAGAGTTATGACTTTATATTTATCTACCATTATTTCCAAGCAGTGTATATTAACTGTCTCCTCCTAAAAGCCTCTTGCCCACCTTCCATAATATCTACAATCATCTTATGGGTTTCCGGAAAGTCGATATTCCCCTGGGTTGTGGTAATAATCCCTTCTCGATAATCTGCAACGACGATTTTCTCTGCATCTCCAAGTACCGGGATATTAGCATTATGCGTTGCAAAAAGGAACTGAATGTCGGGTTTCTTATGACGAATGGCTTGAATTACTTCGTCATAGATAACTTTATTATCCAAATCGTCCTCTGGCTGATCAATTACGATGACATCATTATCACTTTGAGTCAGGATGAAAAGCACAAGTGCAGATGCTCTTTGACCTAATGAATGTTGTTTAAGTAACTTTCCGTGATATTTGATTTCTACACGATTTGGGGTTTCGCGTCGTATTAGCTCAGCGTACTTAGAAAGGATTTTTTCTTCTAGCTTCTCATACTCTGAATCAGCCAGAATCCTTCGGCACTGCCCGCCCGCATTAATGATTACGTCTTCAATGAGTGCTGCAAAATCCGAGAATTGCTCCGCTAACATCTGATACTTGGAGTCTTTTATGCTGGTGCCTCTGAATGTTGACTTAAGGATATCTTTGAACTTATCCTTGTCTCCCTTAAAGATTATCTCGACAACCAATTCTGGTTGGCTCTCGTTTATAGCGCGGACTTCAGTTTCATACGCTTGAAACTCCTTAAGCAATAATTCATTTCTCTTTCGCAAAGCAGTACGAAATGCACTATATAACTTTTCTCGTGATGTTGCCTTTTTGCGAAGGTCTTTGATTTGTCCTTTGGTTTCCTCAAGACCGGTCTTAAGAGAGGAATAGGCATCCACATCAAGTTCAGTATCACCAATCTGGCGCTTAATCTCTGCAAATTCATCTTTAAGAGATTCTATTCTTTTTTCAAGCTGTTCAAGAACACTGGCGAACTCCTCATGATCCGCTTTGATATCTTTAATAAACTCCTTAATTTGAGCCAACTTATTTTTCAAGGCTGTCAATATAGTGTTTGCTGTCTTAAACAGTTCACCGTTGTAAACACTCTCATATGTATCCAGAGTAATGCTTTCAACTTTTAGAATGGCAATAGCGCTTTCAACAGCCTTTATATCAGCAAGTATGCTTTTTTCGGTATTGGACAGTTTTTGCAGATCAAGGTCAAAAGCTGTTTGCTTTTTCAACTTATCAGCTACTCCACGTTCCTCAAAAATCTGAAGGCTATGTTCAAGATTACTTTGTTTTGTCTCAAGCTCTTCGATTTCAGCCGGGATTGCACTGATATCTATAAGGTGTTTAATGGCATCTTCTAACTCAGAATAATGCTGTTCCATCTCCTTGCTGTTATCGCCTATCTTATTTCCAACGAGACGATCTAGCAGCTGTAATTCGTATGAAGAGCTTTGCGAAAGATCTTTTTGACCAAAATACAGAGTGTTTTTAAGAATTTGGTCTACGGTAATGCCAAGATCATTACCATCTGCATCAAGTATATTGGGGCGCTCTCCAAATATCCTCCTGACCTCATATCTTTTCCCGAATTTATCTACTACTTGAACTATGACTTGTCCGCCTGAACCAAGAACAGCTTTAACAAGTCCATCTTTATACTCTTTATCACTTTGTGCTTCTATGCTAAAGGCATAGCGCAAAACTTCAATTACAGAAGACTTACCGCTTCCTCTTATCCCAATAAGTGTGTTTAATTCTGGAGAAAACGTAATGGTTTCTCCATTCAGTTTTCCACCTTTGAAGGATATTGACTCAATATAGCCATGTCCTATCTCCGGCGCAGAACGAGAAACCCTGTTTTGATAATCGATGAGAGCAAATTTTACCGCATCATAAGATAAGTCCCCAATTTTAATATATGTGGCACGCTCATAGTGGCCAACACGCTCTAAGGATTTAGGATCTGAACCTTCTACCTGTGCGCAAGAGTATCCAAACCACTTTTGAAATGTTGCCATTGTGTCCGTATTACGGACTTTTTGTAGTGCAAGAACTCTTTCTTGGAGCCCATTGATTTCAGACAAAGACTCTAACAACCCTCCGTTGCATTCGTGCATGAGGCCACTCGTCTGATCAACATGAGCAAAAACAATAAAATAATCTCGACCATAGGTATTCAACTTCTCAATCACATCTCGCAAGTCGAATTTACAACGTGTATTGCGATTCTCTGCATTTGCTATCCCAGCAAATGCTTCGGTCAGGAAATGACTTATGAAGTTTTCACCATTGACTAGCCACGAGTCAGGATCAAAGATTATGAGTGTATGAATACCATTTGCCTCTTTAACCGACAATTCAACACCCGGTAGGATCAGGATATTCTCCTTTTTCCCATTTTTTCTAAGCGCTTTGTATTCACCTTCGTCGAATTTATTATGGTTCGTAATAACGCCAACAGAGACGCCTTCTGCCTTAAGACGCGAAATGAATGTTTTGATAAAACTGTTCTCTTCACCCGGATAATCAAACTCTTTGTCTTTCCGAGTATGAAGGTGAAAGTCGGCTTTAAGCCATGTTGATCCATGTTCAAACATCATTCTACCCCCAAAGCTTTGAATACCGCATCCTCTGCGCTGCTATAGAAAATCAGGTTAAAGCATCCGATGAGATCCGCTGGTACTGTGCCAAGCTCTGCTGCTGCGGTCATAGGAAGCAGAACCCTCTTTGCTCCGCTATCCAAGCAGACCTGAAGGGCGTTAGCCAGCTCATCAACCTTGATAATTGTGCCGCTGATGCTGATCTCGCCAAGAATCGCTGTCGAGCTAAGAACCGGCTTTCCAAGGGCTATAGAGCAGAGCGCAATCAGAGAAGGCAATGCCAGCTTGCCGGTCATGCCTATTCCTTGCAGATCCTGATAGTTAATGATGTAGTCTCGTGTTGTTGTGCTGATAGAGCCACTGATCCGATTTCCATTTGCCTTCAGGAAGTTGAATGCCGTATTGGTTGCCTCTCTTGCATCTCTGTCAGAGCCAATACCTGTACGCTCAAACTTTCCGTTGCCGGGGAGCATCTGACTTTCAAGCCGGAACACACCGATCATGCCAGACTTTCCTCTGCTGACCGTGTAGACCTGTCCCGGATTACACATACCCTCCGGAATAAGCTTGCCGCCGCCTTGCTCAGGCACGGAGACATAGTGTTCCTCGAAGGATTCGTTGTCTATGTAAGAGAAGTTCACGTCATAGAACTCCATGCCGCCCAGCTTCTTCAGCTGCTCTTTGACACGCCGACGCATTTCAAGTGCAATCTGAAGGATTTCCTCCAGATCCTCTTTCTCAAAAACACCGTCTGGATATACAAGCTTTACCAAGCCGCCTACCATCTTGCGTACTGCAATGGTATCACGTTGATTGAGATTCTTGCCGAGACGGTAGAAGCGATCCAGCGCATCACCATACTGCTCTTTACGCAACTCACGCAAGAACTCTGCCAGATAGTCCGTAATGAAGCCGTAATCATCGGTGAAATGCTCCGGACGGAACTTAGGGATCTCCCAACCCGGAATATAGCAATGCATACGGTCAAGGAAAGCCGTATCCGTTCCCATTTCTGGCGGGAAGGGGTCGAAAAGGCTGGAAGTCTTCAGCAGCACATCAACACTCTGGTTGATGTTGCCCACAAAGACCATAGAGGCATTGGCAGCCTTCTCTTCTTTGCCACGGGCAAAGGAACCGGATGCCATGTAGTCCTTCATGATCTGAATGCCGTCTTTGTCCTTAAAGCGAATACCGGCAACCTCATCGAAAGCAACGCAGTCCCAAAGGCCTACCAAACCCATTGTATGCTTGCCCATGTTATAGAAGAGGTTCGCAACGGTCGTCTGCCCACCGGAAACAAGAATGGAGTTAGGAGAAATCTCTTTATAGAGATGAGATTTACCGGTGCTGCGCGGCCCAAGCTCACAGAGGTTGAAGTTGTTTTCGACCAGCGGGATCATCCGGAGAAGAAGCAGCCATTTCTCACGATAGGTTAGTTCTTCCGGCTCCATACCGATAGAACGCAGAAGCACGTCAATCCACTCATCCTTCGTGAAGGCTTTACGTCCCTGCTTCAGATCCTCGATGTCTACATGAGGCATCTGAATGGGAGTCAGCTTTCGGATACTGATAAGGGATTCGTTTTTCTTTCTCGGCTTTCTGTCAGGCACAACGATATCGGAATCCTGCTCGTTGTTGTACTCCAGCTGGATAATGCACCAAATGCCGCCGCAAAGAAGCCTGTCATACTTCTCCGGATACTCTTCAGAAATAGGTACACCGCCAAGTCCAAGGTTGGAGAAACGGGCTTCGTAGTAGTCATACCGAAGGTTCAGCTCAACCGTCACCTGATCAATGATGGTCATTGCTCCGCGCTGGCGCAGCTTGGAAAGCACCTTTTCTGATTCATCCGGACGCACATAGTTATCAGCCAGAATGCGTTTGACGTTCTCAACGCCCTGAGCAACAATCTCATCATCGTCAGAGCTGCAATACTGCCCAAGAAGGAACTCAAGAACATAGGTGGGTACATTTGCCCCTTCCTTGATTTTCTTCGTCAGGTCTTTGCGGACAATCTTGCCATCAAAGTTCTGGCGCAGCTTGTCCTTGATTATCTCACGAACACTGAAGCTCGTAACGAAATCTTCCATCTTACGTTCCTCCTCGGCAGTCCTCACTTAAAAGAAGTTGAACTCATCCACGGCAAATGCAATGTCGATCTGGAATTCTTCCCGAATCGGCGCTTGCAGGCCGCTCTCATCGGCAATGATTAGATAATAGGCCTCACGGTTGCTGTACTTCTGTGACCGGAGATTGAAGTTGCACCGGAAAGTGCGCTCCTGCGCATTGTCGCTGGTCTTATCAGCGATAATCTTGCACGTATCGCTGATCTTCTGTCCGTTCACATCAACAAAGTACAGAAGATACGTTGCAGCTTCACGGTTCCCGCCAACCGCTTCCTTCTGATAGAAGTTCAGGGAGAAAATCATGTTGCTGATCTTCCGGCTGGCTGACAGCAGGCTGATAGTCACAGGCTTTGTATCGATCTTATCTTTGTTCCGCTGGTACATCTTGTAGGCATTCCGCAGGAACTGGAACTCCAGAACCGGAACAACCATCTCCTGAAGGCTGATACCGCCATGCACAAAGTTCAGACCGCCGCCTTTTTTCTTGATGCGGACATTCTCTCTCGGTGCGAAAGCATCATACTCCGTCTGGCCGTCCATGAAACGCACAGGCAGCAGATAATCGGGTTTAGCGCCCTTTTTGGTGATTAAGTATCGGCGGTCAATCTCCACGTCCTGATCGCTGGGTGAAGTCTTGTCCACCTTGTCATCCTCGCTCAACGGGCTATAGGTATAGAGGAACCCATGATCCGCAGTGACAATCACATTCGTACCGCCAAACTCGTTGACAATGATACGGATCAGATTCTTGATTTCTGCGATTGCATCATCACAGGCCGGGAATACGGCGCTGTCAGAGGTATGGCTGGCCTCATCTACCTTATCGTGGTAGATGTAGACGATATCCTTGCCCTTGACTAGAGCCTGACGTTCCAGACGCTTGAGACCAATGATGTTGTCGTATTTCAGCGCAACGCTGTTGGGATTATTAGCTTTCAGTACCTTGTCTCTGTACCCGGCATCTGTAGACTGTCCATCTGCCAGAATACCGAGGACACCGTTGCTGCGGGGAACGACTTCCAACTTCTTATGCGGTAACAGAGCTGCCATGCCGAACTTTGTGACTGTCGGGAAAATCGCTTCACAGCTGTTCAACGCCACCTTGCACTGCATCTCCCGCTGAAGCTGCTCCGAAAGGGATGCTGCCACTTCATAGCGGAAAGCATCCGAGATGATCACAAAGATACGGTTATCGTTGGTCTTGACCTTGGACTTATAGAAGTCTACTTGCTGAGGCACTTCCAGAATGCGGCCATACGTCTCCAGATTTTCAGCACAGGCATCCGACCAGTTCTGACCGAGCTGCCCAAGATACCAGTGAGAATAGAGGCCTTCAACCTTCTCCGTGACATGCTTAAAGAGGTCATCCAGCAAGGGATTGGAAGTCTTTAGGCTCTTCTGGAAGCATAGATGGAATAGCCGGTAATAGGTGTCCATCCGGTAGTAGTCCGTCGTGTACTCTTTCCAGATACGATGCGGCTCAACTGTATGGAAACCGGCAGAGTGCTCCATGAAAAAGGCCTGCATGTTGGCAACCTGAAGAAGACCGTCATAATAGCTGGATACGCTGTCATACCAGACCATCGTGCGGCGCTTCTCAACGGCAGCCTTGATCACGTCAACTTGAATGATGTGGTCGCTGATTTCCTTCATCAGCGCTGTCAGGATACACTCGTTGATGCACGGGAACACTTCCGTATCCACCAGATCCTCAACGGCCAATTTGCTGAATCGCTGAGGCAGACGTGCTTCATCTTCGACGTACCGGGCAACTTCATAGAGCTGCATATTGTCTTCGCTATGGAGCCAGTCAGAAACAAAATCATAGCAATAGGCCTGATGCGGTGTAGAAATGAAGACATCCAGTCCGGCCAAGTGATCCTGATGCATTGTCCGCGTCGCTGCGGTCAGCAACATATGGATCGCAAGTCTTCCAAGGTTGGAATCATCACCTTCGCTGTATCCGGTAGCCTGAGAAACCATCACCCAAAATGGCTTGTCTGCGCTATAGGTCAGGAAGCTCTGATAAATGCTGTTCGTATCCAGATCCAGTCCAGCGTGGATAACAGCCTTGATAATCTTGTTAGGCTGAATGTCGTTGCAGCCAGCAAGCGCGGCCATAACAGCAAGGTGCATCTGCGGAGCTGTGGAGATGCTGCCACTGAGTTTCTTGACAGTATCCCGGCGATCCTTTGCCCGGAAGAACTTCCGGTAATGCTTCACCTGATTCCGGATAATAGGCGTAGCAGGCAAGCCCATCTCATCCATCCAGATGGAATTGAGATCGGCACGGAACTCCTCACTGTAAATCTGTATGTTGATCAGCCAGTTGTCATCATCCTTCATGAAGGGACGGGGATCGTAGACAAGGAAGTTCGTTGTCAGGCTGTCCTCGCAAAGCTGCTTCTTGACAGCAAACGTATTGTTGCCGGTCAGCACAACAACTTCCACACCGTCCAGAGACAAATCCTCCAGCTGGTCTTCAAATTCCCGGTCTTCATCGTACCAGAAGATGATCCGGCGCTTATAGAACTCCGGTAAAGGCGCAGCAAAACGACGTGCCAAGTCTTGCTGTATGGTTCCTAAATCAATACCGGCCATGTCCTATACCTCCTTACTTGATCTTCGCAAGTACGTCTTGGAAAATCGCATAGTTGTGTTTCACTCCATCATCCAAGTCAATACGGATCATCTGGTCTGCAAGGTGATGGATCTTTTCTTCGTAAACTCTTAACTCTTCAGCCTGATCTTGAAGTTTGGACAGCTGCTTGGAAAGCTTGACGCGCTCACCGGTTCCGGCATTGGCAATCCGGCTCTCCAAATCCGCAATTGCTGTGCGATATCTGCTCTGCTGCTCATGCACATAGTCCGTGCGGATACGCGCAATCGTATCAGGTTGATAACGGTGCATGTAAATCAAACACTTGAAGCCGTTCTTCTTACCACTGTCAAAGAGCCAGTAGATCGGGCGCTTCTGGTAGATTTTCAGGTGATCCGCGTAGAAGTCATTGATGAAGTAGTTCCGGATAACATCACGCGGAGAACCACTTCCTCCAAGAGCATCAGCAATAAAGCGCAGGTTCTCTTCTAACGTCGCATTGCCATATGCCTTGCGAATGAACTCAACAAATCGCCCTACAATATCATCTTCAAAGTACTCATCATCGCAAATAGGAATGATATTATCCCTGTCCACGGGAATGAAACCATAACGACTTTCATCCCATTCACCACCTGCATAAGCCAGACCAGCACCGTCATAAGCGTATCGGCCAAACATACAGCCCACCGCATAGGAAATCAGGCTCTTAATATCGCGCTGGAGTTCTGCCTTTCGGACAGTAATATCTTTATCTTCCACTTCTGGAGAAAGTTCACCCTGCAACCCGTAGGCATCAATGAAGATCCGGTTTAATTCTCCCTCATTTGCCTTGATTTTATTAAATCGATCCTCACAGCGAGATGCCCAGCCTTTAAAGAAACTACTCACCAGATAGGCATAATCCGGGTCATCTGCATATACAGGAAGCATGGGATGAATTTGAAAGTCCCACGAAGTTTCATAGGAATCCCAATCATTCTTTGCCATTGTAATATTGTCTTTAACTAATTCGTCAATTCTCCCTGTGTCATCAGGCAGTTCAAGTGGAGTATCAAGAACTTCCCCAACATTTAATTGGAGAGTGGGATTGAGCGCGGTTAGGATGCTGTGACTAACAGCACTATTAAGGAAGCCCAGAACACTCAGTGGAGGGATGTTCGATTGATTCACTATCGTAGGGGAACTTGAGCTAAACGGAATCCCAAGTGGTTTTATTCTAAACCCGTATAAATCTCCACATATACCATTCCAAGATATACCATAAGAATCCACGTTTTTTTGATCAACAAGTCCGCCATGGGATGCATATTCCCGTTTTGCACTATCAGTCCAATTTACAACCTGCTGTAAATTTCCGTACCATTTTCGGTAGTTTCCTCCATTCATATATAGAACCCAATCTGAGCTGCGAATAATTTCCCACCATTCGCGGACATACTTTTCATTGTTGTGTGTCTTATTACGTCCACCTGAGATAAAACTTCCAGAAATCTTCTCATGATTCCATAGGGATGCAGACCCCAGCCAATAAACTATTCGTTGGCCAGGAACTGATAAGAAGTCTTCTTGTTTCATCTCATATCTGTTAGCACCTGATAAGAATGCCTGCTCTTTAGCAGACTGTGATCCTTGCTTAACCAGTCGGACATATGAGCCTATCCTTCCGGGAACTGAACCTTTCATCATTATAAAAGCGGCAGTCTGAACAACTTCACCACCTATTTCTTCAAAAGCATGGGCACCCAGATGGACAAGGTTAATAATATCTTTTTGCTTGCGCAGTTTATCTCTCAATCGCTCATAGCCTGAAAGAAACATCCACGCCTGCTGTGTAATCATAGCCTGAAATCCATATGGTTGACACATTTGCCCACATTTTTCAATGAAAACCGCAAAAAGGTCAGCTTTGCTTTCAGGAAAATGCTTTTTAACATACTCCGAAAGACGGCTACTCATACCACTCGCGCTCATGTAAGGGGGGTTAGTCACTACAACATGATACTTTTGAGCAATCACATTTGCGATCTGTATAAGTGGTAGCAATTGATCTAAAGCACTTGTGCTATAAAGGCTCGGCTCCTCTTCTGACTGGATCTCATCTACACGCGCAAACAGCTCATCAAAGTTTATTTCGGAGCAATCAATTATCGAACCGTATTCTTTTGCGTTGAACAGAGAATCAATAACCAAACGAATAGAAGTAGCCAACGATGCCTTGCTATTAACAAAATATGTAATGCTGTGCTCGTCGAGGTTGTTGCTTTCTTGGATAGCGTATACATGGGGCTGCACTTTCCGGCTAAAGAAACGTCTATCGTATTGCCTCGCTTTCATCATTAAAGAAAAGTAAGAAAGCTGGGCAGCGCGGGTATCAATATCCAATCCCCAAATATTATGCTCTATAATGCTGGCTGCCGCTTCACGGGCAGTATAGCCGTAAGCCTCATAAATCTGCACAAGAACGTCAAACATGTAGGCAAGGATATGGCCACTGCCTTGACAAGGATCAATTACAAGGATATCTTCCGGCTTCAGGGAAGCATATTTCTTCCGGATCTCTGTAAGTTGCGCTTGCACGTCCGGTTCCTGCTCTGCTTCATCCAGATAATACTTCCAAGAAGCCTTTAGTTCGTTGTTGGGATGTCCCTCAAGCCACAAACGGCCAAGAGAGTTTTCCACCATATATCGCACGATCCAGTCAGGAGTGAAAAGCTGAGTGGCCGCTGGAATATTTTCCTTGCTGATCTTGATGTTCTTCTTCAAGTCTGCGAACACTTTGTCCTTCGGTTCAGTGTTATAGTACTGATACAGCCAGCCAATAATCTGCACCTGATCTGTCCAGTCCTCCTCCGGGATCATGGACACCATCTGCTCGATGACACTGCCTTCACGAAGAAGGTTGTCCGGGAAAAGAAGTTCTGTATAGTCAGAGATTCGCTGGAACATGCCGGGAAGAATTCTGGAGAGAGCATTACACTGGACGATAATCATGTACTTAAAGAGCGCATCATCATCGTTAGCATTCTTCAGGGCATAGACCTTCTCCATGTCCAACCCATCCAGTTCCATATTGATTGCTTCGGCCAGAATCTGAGGCCTAAAGATGTTCTCATCATCCGTGAAGACACGAACACGGGAAGGCAGATAGCCATTGACCTCCATAAAACGGAGGGCAATAAATCGGTTGAACCAAGTGTAGGCGATCTCCTCCATGACCTGCTCATAACCTTTTTCGCGGATCTGAGCAATCAGAGCCTGACGCTGACGTTTCTCTTCAGCAGACATGACGCGGCCAAGAACGCTATCCGCAGAAGCGTCCCCATAGCCTTTATCGGTTATCTCATACAAGGCAGCTCTCTGGCTTACGCGGGAAATCAGTTCCCGTCTTGCCCATACTGCATATTTCTTGATAGCATTCTTGTCCATTTAGCACCTCATGATTATCTGAATAAATCTGCAAACGCACCGAAGAATGTTTCCCAAAAAGTAAACGGCTCCACGGCCCTCTTGCGAAGTTTCTTCAGAAGATTGTCAATATCTTTGAGCAACTGCTTCTTTGTCGCTTCTGTGTCACGGTATCCCTTGACCTTCTCACCAAAGTCTTTTACAAGCGCTTGAATGAAATCATTGACCGATACATTCAAACTATCCGGGTAAAGGCAGAAAGAATAATCTGGTGGATTCCCCTTTGAGCTGAACTTCAGTGCGTAATCTTTCTTGGAATCCCACTCATCCAACAATTTCTTGAGTTTATCAGTGCTAAAGAAATCTTTGTATGAGCAAGTACGGTACGCATTACATCCAGTTGGATTAGCCGTTTTCAAAGCATTCCTTTTGCCCTTGTTGTGAGAGTATTCTTCAAATGCATACCCTTCCTTTAAGAGTGAAAGATTGTCGAGAAGCACAACATGTATGTCTTTCGCCAAATAATCCTTATCCGAGCCGAAGCTGAGTACCTTAACCTCAAGAGCAGTTGCTTTTTCAGCTATCCTCTTCTTCAAGAATATTAGGTCTCCGGACATTTCAAGCTTTCGCACAGGCGGGGTGTATATGATCCGATTACCTTTTTCTATGTGATCATAGCTCTCCCATGTTCTGCATCTATCTTCCTCGATAGACTTTTTGAGTTCTGAGAAATGGCTATAGAGCTTTTTGTAAAGCTCCTGCATTTTTTGCCTGTCCGCTTGGTTCTTGCCGGATCTCAAGCCAAGGATAAAGGTAATAAGGCTGACGATAAGGCTTGTTCCAAGGCTTATCAGCACTGTCCTTAAAGCATCACTCACAACTGTTCCTCACTACTTTCTTTATTTCAGCTGGATACCATCACAGTTCTTGAGGAGTTGCTTCAGCTGACTGCGAAGCTTCTCAACATAATCGTCTACCTCTTCCGGGGTCTCCATTGTCTTCGCAGGGAAGATGACTGACCGGTTATACGACCGGATCACCTTCTTCGGTGCGGGTTTAGGGGAATTGACCGGATTTACAGGCGGTTTGGGAGGGTCAACCGGCGTCGGAGGCGCAACCGCCACTTCAATCCTAGCTACCGCAGAATCCTTGTATTGGAGCATCGGAGGAATGAGGCCGTCTAGAAGTGCAAGGCTCTGGAAGTCCTTGACTTTCTGACGCTGCTGAGAGTAGTATTCATCAGCCTTAGCAACAAGATCCTTGGCTTTGAAGTCTCCATTTGCCGCCTGATGCACTGCGCCCATGCACTGCGTAATGATGTCGCTGACTTCTTCACGCTTGGAAGCAAGCAGACGGTCATGGCCTTCTCGGACAGTAGCCATAAGGCCGTTCAGTTCAGGAATCTTCTTGTAGCTAAAGCCTCCCTGCACCACAACGATAAGACGAATCTTGTTAAGTGCATCATTGGCTTCTGGCTCGTGAGACAGGTAATCCAGCTCATTCCGGAGGTCTTCTTCCATCTGAGCTGCTGCATCGAAGACCTGCACTTGCGTCTTGAAGAAACTTTCAACTTCCTGAAGATCTTCCTTGCTGTCGAAGAGCTTGTCTTCCAGCTTCAGAACGCGGTCAATCAGGGCAATGTTGTCTTTCTTCTGAGAGAGAACTTCCGTTGCCAGCTGAATTGCCGCCTGTACTTTGCCCTTGTCCGGATATCTCCGGTTAGGTACATAGCGCTGCTCCAAAGCCTCATAATGAGCCTTCTGCGCCTCAAACTTCATGACGATGAAAGCAACAAGGCCGTCTTCATCATCCGGTACATCCATTACATCAAAGTACTCACGGAGGAGATCCTTGACCGCTTTCATCTTGACCGCAGTCACGACTTGTCGCTTGGAAATGCTGGTCTTGCCGATCTCACTCTTCTTGCGGAGCATATCCGGGAGCTTCGGATCGTTGGGCTGAATTGTTGCTCCACCGTACTTGATGGTGACTTTCTGTTGATTGATAAGCAGAGCTACGACCGCAGCAATGTCGATCTCGCGCCAGCCATATGGGATGCCCTGATAGCGGCTCTGTACATCAAACATAGAGGTAGGCAGCTTCGTCCTATCCTGCACGATCAAGTATTCCTCGACCTTTGCAGCTGCATCACGGTTGGGTTCCGCTCCGGCAATGAAGTTGCCAGTCAGGATCTCGATAATGTCCGCATCCGTCTCTGCATTCTTCTCGATCAGGCCAAGCTCACTGTAGACGTGCGCCACCAGATACTCCAGCGCCTGATCAATGCTGGACTTTGCATCACCGCTCTTTATCTCAACATGCTCACCGTCCACATAGAAGGCTGCATTCACAATGGCTTTCTTCAGATCTTCCATAGCGGACAGCTCATACCGGCCAGCTTCATCCTGCTGGTCACGGATGATGTCCTGCATGGACTTCGGAAGCTGGGAGACATTCCGCTGCTTCACGAACTTGCGGATCTTCATGGCACTTTCCAGCGCCTCATAGTAGGAAGTGCCGGAAAGAACAACGATAGCCTGCCCCTTAGATTCCGTCATAAGGCGCAGCTCAGATTTCTCCACGGCATCGGTTGCGACCGTAAGGAAACGCAGCTTCATACCACCGGTCACTGCACCCGTGGTTACGCCATCAACCATCTTGTCGAAGTCGAAGTCATACTTGCCGTAGCGATATTTCTTTGTCTGGTAGATATCAGCGTAGATCATTTGAGCAATGCGCTCAACGATAGATGCTGTATCCACGTTGGTATTCTTGATATCCTTCTGGATGTCCTGCTCCTCATCGGTCAGGAAGTTATAAGTGTCTCCGGTTCTGCCGATGTAGTTCTGGCTCATGAGCCGGTTCAGGGACTCTCTGACCTTCTCGCGGAGAACGATCTTATCTGTGCGGATATCATCGGCCATCAGGATAACAATGTTGTCCACGTTGGCAGGGATGTCATCCACATAGCGGATCAGGTACAAGAGCTTCAGAACATCAACGTCCATAGCCTCGATTCCCGCGCCAATATCCGCTGCGTTCTGGCAGCGCTCGATCACACGGCGAATGGAACTGTCAAGGAAGGTATGTACGGTATCGTAGAAGCGGAAGAACGGAACCAGCGCGTATTCGTCCTGATCCTGAATCTTCTGAGCTGCTTCTTGGAAACCGGACAGCATGGAACGCTCACCACCGGAAAGGTGCTTGCCGGAGTTGCCGTGCTTACGGATCTCAGCAAAGACCTTCTGCATGATGATGAACTGATACGGGACAAACGGGAAGTTTACTGCGAACTCGTTTGCTCCGGTAAAGCCCTTGATATCCAAAATGGAGTCCGTGAAGCTGAAGAGATTGCGAAGGACAGAATCATTTTCATGATAGAGGCCTTCCAGCTGCTTCTCGACATCGGGCTTTTTCTTCAGGATACGCTTCTGGATGACTTCATCCACAGAGGAGGAAGACAGGGAGAGCCGGGTTTTGAAACGAGCCTGAATTCTGGAGAATTCATCAGCGCGAACCTTGATGATCTCATCAATGGCTTCCTGACCGGTGCACATGACCCAAACCTTGCCGCCGCATTCGCTGCCAATCTTCTCAGTCAGAGACTGGAGGTTCAGGAGCATGTCGGTATCCGTTCCGACGTACTGACCAACTTCGTCAATCAGGAAGATAAGCCTGAAATCCTTTGGCTGCTTTTTCACGTAAGCTTTGATATCTTCAACCAGCTGGGCAATGGAAAACTCGACCGCCGTCTTGTCGTTGAACCAGCGCTTTGCATCCTCTTCGCTCATGTCCAGAACTTCCATCAGCGTAGGAATGATAAACTTGCCATTGAACGCAAAAGCCTTTCTCTGGTCAACCCAAGACTTGCCCTTTTTGGCCTCAAAGACACGACGGAACTCTTCGGTCTTTCCAAGCTGATCAATGTACTGCTCTAGCATGGCAACCTTCAGATTCTCTCCAAAGAAACCAAGGTGGTTATAGAACATCTTTGCGAAGACGCGGAGTACCGCAGTCTTGTCCTTGTTGATAGAGCCTTCAATGTCGATGTTGAAAAGAATGGTCTCGGTCTTGCCACGGGTAGCCTTGTCGATCAGCATAAACGTGGCAGGATCATCCGCAAACTTTTTACGGAACATTTCGACCGTAGGAACACCGCCAACAGACTTGTTCTCAAGGATGTAGGAAAGCATCTTCAGGAAGTGAGATTTACCACTTCCAAAGAAACCGGAGATCCACACGCCGATATCGTCCGTAGGTTTCTCAAAGGAGTCGCTATAGTAGTCAAAGAAGCTGATGAAGTGCTTCTTCAATTCTTTCGTGATGACGTACTCTCGAACTTCCTGCTCGATAACGTCCGTTGTATCCTGATCGACTTTGATGACACCATTGATTTGTCTGTTGATGTCCTCAGCGAACATGTTGCGAATCATCATGCCTGCATCCTCCTCAGAAAATATTGAAAGCTCTGTAATAATCGTTTGGTGTCAGCCTGCCGAACAGTTTCAGATAGTGGCCGTCAAACTCACCGGGGTACATGACCAAAATCGGAATATCGGAAAAGTAAGGCTGCAATGCTTCCAGCAAGGAATGTACTCGCATGAAGGGGAACACATCACCCACGCCGGTTAGCATCAGTACATCACCGCGCTTGTGCGGCTCGTACTGGATCTTATCTATGAACTCTCCTTCACCAATCGCAGAATGAAGCTGCTCCAGAAGGAAGATACCTCCGTCAGCCTCTTCCATCTCTGGGATCGCATCTGTGATATCAAGGTCATCACAGATGGAAAGGAAAGTCTTATACAGATTACATTCGATCAGTCTGCAATTCAGAGACTGGTCTGTTTTTATTTGTTCAAGGAAGTGTGTTACCGTCATTTCCTCTGCCGGATCGTAACAGAAGATGCGGATATTAACTTCGTTGCTGAGACCCTTGCCATCAAGGAAATCATCTTTTTGGATTTCCTCTCTGAGAAGATCCAGTCTTTCTTTCAAGTTGCTCATATCAGCTCATCTCCTTTACGCCAAGCAGTTGAAGGCAGTCAGCGCTTTAGTATCGCCGCTGCTCCGGATCGCATCTTCCAGAATTGGATAGATAAGAACCGGGTTCAAGTGATCCGCTGTCGTGCTGTCCAAGTACTCATTGTCCACAAGAATTCTTGCCAGCACCTGCTTGACTTTCGTGATGGTGCTATCGCTCCAAGACGCAACCCAATCGTCCTGCTCCTGAAGGCGCATCATAAACACGTTGAAGTCCATCCGACTGAAGGACATGTCGCGGTTTTCGTACTTCGCTCCAACGACCGTAATCATGAAGTCCCAAACAAGGCGATACTGCTTCATCATGGCATAAAGGCAGATCTGTTTGGAAACGTCACTCGGCTGAGATGCGATTGCTGCAACCAGATCAGGATCGTCCAAGGCTTTCAGCCTGCGAAGGCAAGTAAGCGCCATTCTCCGCACGGATTTCTCCGTCGGATACTGGAACAGATTATCGCTTGTGATCCGATCAGCTACCTGCTCATCGTTCAGGCCTTCAGCCACAAGCTTTGCAGTAGTCCTCATCTCATAGAAGAGGAACTGTTCTCTCGTAATAACCGCAGAGTAAGGACTGGATTCCTTCTGCGTTCTGTCAGCTCTCTGATACATAGGCTTCTACGCTCCCACAGTACTATTCTACCGCATGACCAGTCCCATTTTCGGGACTCGGTTCATCCGGAACAAATTCCGCTATATCCCCAATGTCGCAATTCAGTTTTGCGCAGATGTTGTTAAGAACGTCTGTCATCATATTCTCACCGCGCTCCAGCTTGTGAAGGGTGGCGTAGCTTATGCCAGTCATGTCCTTCAGATCCTTTTTCTTCAGGTCGCGGTCGATGAGAAGTTTGAACAGTTTCTTATAGGAAATAGCCATGTCTTCACCTCATAATGGTCTTTCAGTCGAAATTGCAAAACACCAGTTAACATTATAGCAGAGATCCGTTCAAAAGTCTACCTTTTCATCGAAAAAAGTGTTGCGATGCTTTCACTTTTTTCTGCCCTGCATGAAATTTTCACAGCTTTTCCAAATCTTAATGTTAGAGTTGCCCGAATTCCGTCCCCACTTATAAGTGAGGAGACTTTTTTAGAGCAAGTTTCGCCTTGTTTAACAAAAACTCAATTCTGGTTTTTGTCCACAGGCAACTTGTTGGGGATTTCGGTTCCCCAAGCCCTCGATGAAGTGTTGCAGTTTCTGCAACGGTTCGCCCTGCGGTCTCACAGCATCTGAATAGTCTCCACATTCAGAAGGGAGGAAAAAACATGGCACGGCCAAAGAAGGAAGTACCACCAGCAAAGGAGCATTTTGTCGGAATTCGTCTTACCGAAGACCTCTATCGTGTTATTCAGAACGAGGCTGATAATGCTGGGCTTAGTATCTCAGAATACTTTCGCAGATTGGCAACCAAGCATAAAATCGTCATGCAGCCGCCTATCTTCCATGATGACACAGCTCTTGTCTCTGAACTTGCCAAGCTGAACAAGCTCGGCAACAATCTCAATCAGATCGCCCGGTACTTCAACGAGGGAGGTTTGATGACAAATCCTCTGGCAAAGGAACTGCACCATGCGCTTCAGGAAATCGACAAGTTAGTGATTCGCTGCAACGAAGAATTGGAGAAAGAATATGGCTCTCATTAAGCACATAGCCATCAAGAATGTCAGCTATTCCGACGCGCTGGCCTATCTCAAATTCGAGCATGATGAATTCACGAACAAGCCTATCCTTGATGAAAACGGCGAGATGATCCGGAGGCAGTTTGTCATGCTTGAAGGCATCAACTGTACGCCCGAAACATATGGCAGTGAATGCACTCGGCTGAACCGACAGTACGGTAAAAACAATAGTCGAGAAGAGATCAAAGCGCATCACTACATCATCAGTTTTGATCCCCGCGATAAAGAAGATAACGGTCTCACTCCGCAACGAGCACAGGAGCTTGGAATGGAATTTGCGAGGAGGCATTTCCCCGGCCATCAGATCATCGTTTGCACTCACACTGACGGTCATAACAAAGCCGGTAATATTCATGTGCATATCGTGTTCAACGGTCTCCGAAAACTCGATGTAGAACGTGAGCCGTTTATGGAGAGACCAGCTGATGCTCTGGCCGGTTTCAAACATCATGTCTCGAAAAACTTCTTGGAGTTTCTGAAACAAGAGACGATGGAAATGTGCCAGCGGGAATCCTTTTATCAGGTGGATCTCCTCTCTCCGGCAAAGGTCAGGATCACCGACCGGGAGTATTGGGCACAGCGTCGCGGACAAGCAGCACTTGATGTGGAGAATCAAAAAAAGATTGCCGCAGGCATTACGCCCACGGCAACGAAATATGAAACGCAGCTTGGCACCTTGCGACAAGCCATCAGCACAACACTGGCTGATAGCTTCAGCATGGAAGAATTTCAAAGAAAGCTCTTTGAAAACTACGGCATCTCTGTACATGAGAGCCGTGGCAGGTTGAGCTATCAGATTCCGGATCGCAGCAAAGCTATCTCCGCACGAAAGCTTGGAACCGACTTTGATAAAGGCTTTATGGAAAGCTACTTCCGGAACGCGCAGAGGAGGCTGGCAGAGCAACAACGCAGATCAGAAAAAAGCACTCCTTCTCGACCCGGCAGGCCGCATGGAAAGCCAAATGCGTCCATCCGTCTTATCGTGGATCTTCAGAACTGCGCAAAGGCGCAGCAGAACAAGTACTACGCGCAGAAGGTGAAGATCAGCAACCTCCAACAGATGTCAAAGACGATTGCTTTCCTTCAGGAAAACGGAATTGGAACGCGAGAAGAGCTTGATGCTTTGCTCTCTTCTACGCAGACAGATCAGCAGTCAAAGCATGACGCACTGCTTGCGACAGAAAAGCGGCTGAAGACCGTAAACCTTCTGATCAGAAACACGGGGCAGTATCTCGCCAACAAGAAGGTTTACGGCGAATACATGAAGGCCAAAAACAAGAAGCAGTTCCGTCAAGAACATGAGTCCGAAATCCTCCTCTACGAGGCAGCAAGGAAGGCGCTAAATGAGTTATCAGGCGGCGAAAAGATCCCGACGCTCAAGCAGCTTCGCGCAGAGAAAGAGGAACTGACCGCAAAGAAAAATGAGCAGTATGAATCTTACTCCTTTGCCAGAGCCAAGTACCGGGAGCTGCAAACAATTCAGGCTAATGTTCAGAGCATTCTGCGTGATACTCCGGAAGCCATGAGAGAGCACGATCAGGAACTCTCATGATCACAAGGCCGACAGCTTTTAAGGCTGCCGGTCTTCCTTTATAAACTTGTCTCAAATTTGGTACTCGGTTCTTTACTATAGGCAACTTCTATGCTATAATATGGGCAACTATTTTCCCGGAGGTGATGAGTATGGCAAAGGGCGAAAATCAAAAACTGAAGATGCTCTATCTGGTAAAGATCCTCTCCGAAGAAACGGACGATGAGCACTCTCTGACCACGCAGGATATCATCACGAAGCTTGCCAAGTATGATGTCAATGCAGAACGCAAAGCACTCTACCGTGACTTTGAGGAGCTTAAGGCCTTTGGGCTGGATATCATCAGTGAGCAGATAGGCCGGAATGTTTACTACCATCTCGGCCACAGAGACTTTGAACTTCCTGAACTGAAGCTGCTGGTCGATTCCGTCCAGAGCGCCAAGTTTATCACGGAGAAGAAGTCAAAGGATCTGATCAAAAAGCTGGAAGCACTGGTCAGCAAGTATGAAGCCAAGCATCTTTAGCGTCAGGTGGTTATCTCTGGCCGCGTCAAGACGATGAACGAGAGCGTTTATTATAACGTGGATGCCATCCATGAAGCTATCAGTTCCGACAAGCAGATCCGCTTTCAGTATTTCCAGTGGACAGTAAAAAAGAAAATGGAGCTGCGTAAGGATGGTGCTTGGTACGTACTCTCCCCTTGGGGACTGATGTGGGACGATGAGTACTATTACATGCTGGCTTATGACGCAGAGGACGAGATGATCAAGCACTATCGCGTTGATAAGATGCTGAACATTGACATCGTTGATTGCAAACGTGAAGGTCAGGAAGCGTTCAAATCATTTGATATGCCGCGTTACTCAAAGAGCCTTTTCGGAATGTTCAGCGGTGAGCAGACTTCGGTCACGCTGGAAGGTACAAACGACATGGCCGGAGTACTGATTGATCGCTTCGGCAAGGATATCATGCTGCATCCAATCGACGAAGAACACTTTTCTGCCATTGTCGAAGTGGCAATCAGCAAGCAATTCCTTGGATGGGTAATTGCTTTAGGTGAGAACATAAAAATTACAGCTCCAAAGGCTGTTGTCGAACAGATGCAGGAAGAAGCCAAGCGTCTGTATCGGCAGTACCTTTGAGGCGTACAAATCGGGATTTGTGAGGAACAGATATGAAAACAATATATCTGATCGGCGGTACAATGGGCGTCGGTAAAACGACGGTAAGTCAGCAGCTGAAAAAGGAGTTGCCGAACAGTGTTTTTCTTGACGGCGATTGGTGTTGGGACGCCGATCCGTTTCAGGTAACAGAAGAAACAAAAGCCATGGTCATGCGCAACATCTGCTTCTTGCTGAATAGTTTTCTCCACTGTACGGCCTATAAAAATATCATTTTCTGCTGGGTAATGCATGAACAATCCATTATTGACGAAATAATCAATAGTCTGGACACAGGAGATGCGAGAGTCATAAAGATTTCGCTTATGATCGATGAAACCAATTTGCGTAAAAGGCTCTCTGCTGACATCGCCAGGGGGATCCGCAGTAACGATGTAATCGACAGAAGTGTTGCAAGAATCAACATGTATCAAACGCTTGACACCATAAAAGTGGATACAGTCAATAAGAACGTTTGTGAAATCGTGAGTGAAATACTGACGCTTTGATATCAACAACTTCCAGTTTGTCGGGATGACGCAAACTCGCAGTTTGCGGGGAGGATTACGTGAAAATAGAAAAAGATGAAATAACAATCCGAGATTTTACGGAAACAGATCTTCCACTCATGTTTAAATGGTTGACAGATAAGAGAGTGCTGGAGTATTACGAAGGTCGTGACGTCAGGTTTACGATGGATACTTTGTCTGCACATTTTTTGGAAGAAATTCCAGATGGATTCAGAATGATCATCGAGTATAAGAAATCCCCCATCGGATATGCACAGGCCTATCAATTGAGTGGTGAATTGTTCGATGAATATGACTATCCTGACGATGGACATATAGTGTTTGCTATGGATCAGTTTATAGGTGAGCCGAAATACTGGAGTAAGGGAATAGGCTCATCTTTTTTGAAAATGATGGCTTCTCATCTGAAAGAAAATATGGCTGCGGAACGAGTTCTTCTTGACCCGCACCAAGATAATAAAAGGGCTATAAGGGCATACGAGAAAGCCGGGTTTAAAATCATTAAATCACTTCCAAAACATGAGATGTTTGAGGGAGAAAAAGTAGATTGCTGGCTGATGGAATTAGCACTGTAGATTCCCGTTTGTCGGGATGACGCAAAATCGGGATTTGTGAGGATGTTTATGAAGGTTATGTTATGCGAGGATGCGGATTGGCTACTGTCAGAAGAAGCGTTTTCAATCTATGCTTCCTGTATGTATCATCCGACATACAAGGACTATAAAGGACAGATGGATGACCTGTTATGCGATCCGTCGACAAAAGTATTTGTATATGAAGATCAAGGCAGGAAAACAGGTATGATAATCCTGAAGTTTTCAGATGCTGCCGCGGAAATCATTGGAATAGCCGTATCTGTTGATGCTCGCCGTAAGGGAATCGGAAAACAACTGATCCGGCGTGTAATGGAATTGGATGATATGGAATGCGTCAAAGCCCAAACGGATGATGATTCGATTGGTTTCTACCGCAAATGCGGCTTTTCGGAGGAGAAGATCGTCATTGAATACCCTGACGGGCCAGCAGTTCGATATAACTGCGTTCTGCATAAACAGACAACTTCCAGTTTTTCGGGATGTCGATAAATCTGGATTTGCCGGACATTGGGCAAATGTCCAATGGTTCGCTATCTATGGTAAAGACATCATTGCCTGCGGATGCTATGCTAAAGCATGGAGGTGACGAATATGAATATGGAAACTGTCGGACTGTTTATTTCAGAATATCGTAAAGAGAAGAATCTATCACAGGAGCAGCTCGGAGAAATACTTGGCGTAACGAACAAGACGATATCTCGCTGGGAAACTGGAAAGTATCTTCCTCCGGCGGATATGCTTTTAGCCATGAGCAACTTTTTCAATGTCAGCATCAACGAAATTTTGACCGGTGAAAGGCTCTCCGATCAAGAATATCGTAAAGCTGCAGAAGATAATCTTATTCAGGTCTTGAAAACAAGCAGTTTCACCCTTAAGGACAGAATCGAATACTACAAAAAGAAATGGCTGCGAGAGCATATTTTCTTTATGGTTATACTGGGATTTATCTTAGTAGCGGTGGCTGTTGCGGCGGTAATACGAAGGAATACTTACATGATGATCACCTGTTTCGTTCTGTTGCCGGTATTTCATGCGATACGCAATAACACGATGATGGCTTATGTAGAAAACCACGCTTTTGATGGTACTGAAGATCATAATTCCTGTTTGTCGAGATAGCTTATAGATAGCTTATATAACCGAGGGACATTTATGGGACAGGTGGTGAAGTACAATGAAAGCAGCTGAAAATGAGGATGTGGTTATCATCAAAGAACAGACTGCTTGCTTCACCGGCCACCGGGAGATACCTGCCCTGCAACTCATATCTTTAAGAAGAAAGCTGAAACGCACTATAGTCTCCTGCATCAAGGATGGATGCCGTTTCTTTGGCGCAGGTGGCGCTTTGGGCTTTGATACCTTGGCCGCTAAAACCGTTCTGGATTTGAAAAAGGACTACCCGGACATCAAGCTTATTCTTGTCCTTCCGTGTCTAAACCAGACGCGAGGATGGAAAGATACAGATGTTGAGACCTATGAAAAGATCAAGGCACAAGCTGATAAAGTGGTTTACACGTCGGAGCAATACTTCCGGGGCTGTATGCAGAAGCGCAACCGCCATCTTGTAGATAACAGCAGCTTGTGCATCAGTTACTTAACAAGTGACACAGGCGGCACAGCTTATACCGTAAACTATGCTAGCACCAAAGGGCTGAAGATCATAAATTTGGCCGAGCTATAGGAGGCAATCCCATGAAGCATATTCCCAACAAGGAATACGAAAAATATCAGCAGTATTTGTCCGATAAGATCAACAGCAGGATACTGACTCCCGAAGCGTTGCGCTTCATCTGCGAAGCCAACCATTACGACGCAGCTGCCATCGGCCTGCATTTTCTTGAACTACTGCCGACTATTTGCGCCGGGAGGCGAACTGAAGCCGATGATGCTCCAGATGCTGCAAGCAGTAAGTATTGGCTCTGCGCAGAGACAGAAGCAGAACTGACTGACCTCCTTGATATGTTTTGGGGGTTCCATGATTTTCGGATAGAGAAGGTCGAATACAGCGCCGCGCCAGACCGCATTGATGTGTTGTTAGAGTATGACACCCACGATATTCATATTCTTCTGCGCTTCATCGGGAATGTCTCTATGAACTTTATTGCTGGGCAGGAATATGGAGCTGACTGGCTGATGGGCACATCAGTAGGTATCGGCCAGAATGGACAGGTTGCATGGGCAGGGGCAGACGATCTCAACATTAAAGAGCTTCCTTCAGATGTCCTATGGATATTGGGCGATAAACTGCATTACGCCTATCTTGGAAACGACGGTCAGCCTATGCCGCTTCCGGGCGATATCCTGCATCAAGTATGGCATCAGCTTAACTACGAAACAGGTAATTACGAAGATTCAGAGCATGACTTTCATCCAAGATACCTTCTCACCTGAAATTATCCCGAAAGAAGGGAAAACATGACCACTACAGATGAACGCAGGCCAGATAAAGGCCTCAGCTTAATTGAACTGCCTTCTGACTATGTTCTTCTGGACTTAGAAACAACGGGACTGAACCCGTCAGATGACAGCATCATAGAAATCGGCGCTATCAAGGTCAAAGAGTTTGACATCGTAGACACCTTCACAGCCTTTGTAAAACCGCCGCATCGGATCAGTCCCTTCATCACAGACCTGACCGGTATCACAAATGAGATGGTTCAGAGCGCTGGCAGCATCGAGCAGGTTCTACCGGAGTTCATGCGCTTTGTAGGAACATCCTTGGTAATGGGGCATAACGTGAACTTTGATATCAACTTCCTATACGAGAACTGTGTTCGCTGTTTTGGCTATGGCTTCCGCAACGACTTTGTTGATACTCTACGACTGAGCCGGAAGCTCTTTCCCGAAGAGCACCATCACCGGCTCTGCGATCTGGAGGAAAGATTTCAGTTACATAACGAACACGCTCACCGCGCGTTGTCAGATGTGATCCTTACCAACCAGTGCTATGACTACATGCGCAGGTATATGTCAGAGTACAGGATCTCTATCGAGGAACTGAGAAGCCGTCCTTCACGGAGGTATTCACATGAAGCATAAAGTCAAAGCTCTCGTGGAAGTTGAGAAGACCGGCTTTTTCGGCCAGAAGAAAAAGGTCATGGAAAAGCGGGATATCTGGGTAGACGATAAAACCTATAAAGAGCTGAAGAAGAAAGCAAAGAATAAGCCTTACAGCATCGAAGAGATGATGCTAATTGACGAAGTGTTTGATGAGTGGTAATTGTCGCCCCGAAAGCGGCCAACAGTGCCAGTAACTACTGTATGATTTACTCATCAAAAGATGCGGGAGGAACAGGTATGGACAAGACCAAGTTGGCAGAAGTGATCCCGGTACTTATTGAACGACTTCAAGCTGCACCGGACGGATATGACATCACAACGGCGCAGCTGATGCAAGTTGCCGGATACAGCTTGGAAGACTTTGAATTTATGGATCTCTTTGACGTTCACTTTGCTCTGTTCGAGGCTGCTGAAAAAGCTGGCTTGACGCTTGACATGTCTGCGCATGAGAACAAGGTAGAAGGTCTGCCGTTCAATCTGGATTTCATCTTGAGAAAACAAAATCAATAACGAGTTGAAGCAACTAATCGCAGTTTTACAGCATAGACGAAGGGAATGACAAGCGTGAAACTTTACCATTACTCAGTTGACTCCTATCAAGGTGCAAAGCATCTTACGAATGATTATAAGAACAACTATCAGTTTGCAGAACCTTATATTCTTGCACTACGAGAATCCAGAGAGGTTTTTAAAGCAGTTTTCTTTGCGACTATGTATATGAGTCGTGAAGTAAAAGCTTTGGGCCTGAGAAAGTACGAAAACTATCAGAAGGATGCTGTCGAGGGTATTTTTGAATATGTAAGGGAGACCGAGTTCCCAAACGATACTTCACGACTGCGCTGTGTCTATTATTGCGAAAGTGAGCAGGAAGCTCTGGATTATGCACAGGACGATTGCCTTTCCAATGGCTTGTTTACAAAGGAACAGGTGGTTCTGTTGGAAGTAGAGGTCGAAGAAAGTCGTATACGTCGTTATGACCAATCGTTTTATAATCTTGCATCAGAAGCAATTGAGAGGAATGACATTGATTCCGCCTTTGCTTATGCAAGGCAATACTTCTCCTGCCAGCAAAGCAATAATCCACTGATCGAAGTAGTGGCAGACGGTGACAACAGAGTTCTAAGAAGCATTGCGTACTAATAGGCAAATCCCCATTTGTTGGGATAAAACAAAAAGCGCCCGGTGCAGGCTGCCAGTTCACTGACAACCCGCACCGGGCATTGTGTTAGCTCAGGTCAAGATCCTGACTGCGTTTTCGAGGCTGCTTTGCCGCTTCTTCATGAAGCCGAGCGGCCTCTTCTTTTTTCTCCTGAAGCTTTTCAAGAATGGAAGGTTTTTTATCCTGCTCCTGTTCCTTGCGCCGATCTCCGTTATTGATAATTCCGTCGATCATGCCGTAATCATCCTCCAGTAATTCCTCAATCTTCTCCAACGGATTATGCGCGAAGAACTCCGGAACCTGCTCGAACCCAAAGCTGTCCACATAGAATGCCTGATCCTGACCGTTCTGGTGAAGAACAATGACATCACTGACGCTCAGGGAATGACCTCTGAAATCAGCGGGATGTTGAAGATTAAAGCGTTCATAGATGCTGTCCAGCGTGTCGCCGGGGGATAGTGCCCCGCTGTAGACGAATGTGTAATTCCTGCTATCTATCGGCTGCCCCTGCTGTTCCAGCTCCTTATGAGACGCATAGGCCAGATGACGAGCAGAAGGATTGTTCCATTCGATCTGATACAGTGAGAAACGCGGAACCTGCTGTTCATGATAAAAAGCGTCCAGCTTTTTTACAGCCTCAAGGCTTTCTCTGGAGAATTCCGTATTGCTCTTTGCAACCTCAAGCAGCATGTTCCTCACAGGGAAGTCGTTGCCGGACTGAATCAGCATAGACACACTCGCGGCTCTCTGGCTGAGAACATCAGCCGGTTCATCGTAATAGCCGTCAAAGCCGTTCTTTGCAAACAAGTCCACGATCTCTGCTGCAAGAGCATCGGCCTGTTCTTTTCCGGCTTCTTTAACCGGAACGGCCATCAGTTCACCATTGACGCGAATAAACATCTGCGGAGTCCGGTACATATCGGTATACTTCTCGATCAGCTCCGGTGATAGAGAACCAAAGTTATCCTCAGTCAGGCCGGTCACAAGGAAAGTACCTGCAAGGATATCGTAGAGCTTCCCTTTGTCATCATAGAGGCCGCGATTCAATTCAAGGCCTGCGAACTTGCCTTCCTCATTACAAATCAGAGCCACGGGATCTTCAAAAGGATAGACCGCCTCAATGTAGCCTCCAACGACCTTTTGAAGAGCTTCAAGGCCAGTAGGCATTGTCACCACTCGCGGCTCCTTCATGGGTTCGACAACCAGCACAGTCATCTCAGAAGGCTTTTCCGGATGCAATAGATTATGGACATTTTCGGCCACTTCAGGATCGTCAAAAACGACTCCTTCCAGCCATTCTCTTGCCTCATCCCAGCTCTCCATCTGCATCACTGCGCCTGCTTCACCAATGAAGCGGAGATTGCCTTTGGAGCTTTCTATCGCATCATACTGATAACCGGCAGCTTCCATTGCCATCAAAAGGTTCTCATCAGGCTCCTCCAGTATCTCTCCGGAACCGCTCAAGCGATATTCAGCTGGAATGCTGTCCAGCTCCCCGTCAAACTCGTATTCCCAGCTGGAGTAGTCATCCCGGATATATCCGTGATCCGTGAAGTGGCCGCCCTCGTCCAGAGCAATGTCCCGGCCAAAGGCCTCATAATCAATGTAGTTTGCGAGAGCGCCCATTGCCTTCGTGTCATAGATACCGCTCTCCTCGACGTAGTACCGGCCAAGATCTTCCTCGTCCGAAATGTCGGGGTAGATATCGTAGCGATCCAGATTAAAGGTCAGATTGATCAGACCGTCGATCCCGCTTTCCGGAATATCCGCGCTTTCCAGTATCGCTTTGTACTTTTCCAGCTCATCAGGACTCAGCTCTTCAAGGCGGGAGGCCAGATAATTGAGCTTATCAAGGCTTTCATATTCGCCAAGCTCTCCAGATACTCCATAAAGGTCAGTATCGTAATCTGTGATGAATACCTCCTCATACGGCACTCCGAAATCATCCGGATGCCCAATGCCGATGCGATCCAGTACGGCGCTCATCTCTTCAGGCGTGACCGGAAAGCTGACCCATTCACCGACAAGCTCACCCTCGTTATACTTGCCAAGGTTCGTTACGAATGCCTGTAATTCAAAATCACTCATCGTCATCCTCCTTGTACACGCTGAAGTCAAGGGCAGAGAACTCTTCGTCAGTCATCTGCTCCAGCTTCAGAACAGTCTGTTCACAGATATCCTCCAGTTCCGCATTCTCCACAAAAGGAAGGCGGCTCAGGATGTCCTGAATAGCCGCCTCTCTGGAAGATGTATCGAACAGGAATAACAGGTTCATTTCTTCTACGTTCAATTTCATGAAAGATCCATCTCCTTACTCTTTTTATGCGTTTGTGTTGCTGCCTTCTTCTGACGCTCCAGCATGGCCTGCTTCTCGTGCAGATCCTGCAAGATGGATTTCTTTTTGCCACCTTGCTCAGAACGGGAAGTTTCCTTTGTATGGCTCCGACCAGCTGGCCTCAACTCGTAGTCCGCAGCCTGCTTTTGCGTCAGCGGCTCCGGATACTCTAAATAGCCCCATGCCTGCATCTGACCACCTTCCACAGCAGACCGCGTATCAAAATTCACTATGCTGACAGGCGCGTTCTGCTCCTTCGGGAATGTCCCCGGTGCAATCGGCCTTTGCGTAGAGTAATAGCGATAAAGACCGCTCTCCTGAAGACCGGCATCCGGAGCCATGACAGCGGCACGTTCCGCAGTATGTGCTCTGAAAACCTCCTGCATTGCCTGCTTCATGATATCCGCAGGCATAGAGGGATCAGCAATCTGAAGCAGTTCCTCGCGTGTGATATAGCCTTTCTCTTCAGCTATCAGGCCTCGCTGGAGCATAGCCATCTGCTGCGGGGAATACTCTGGATGGGCAAAAACATTAAAGTCCAACCGCTGTTCAAATCCAAACTGGATCTGCTGCCACTGTTCCTTCGTGTAGAGCATCTTCGGAATGCCTCCGGCTTCAAACTGATACTTGATTTCAGCGATATCCTCTGCACTGATGGGATACTCGGTCAGATCCATAGGCTTGCCATGTACCCAAAAGGCTTTCAGGTCATACCCCATTTGCGCAACTTCGACCATGTAGGCAACCTGTTCCGGAGAAAAGTCCGGATTGCCGTAAATCTGATCGTGGATGTCCGCAATGGAGGTCTCAAGACCGGTAAGCTCCTTCACATTGGTTGTGCTCAGGCCATACTCGGCCAACAGCTCGTCGCAGGCTTCCTTGATGGTCAAGCTTCGGCCTTCTCCGAAACGACCGCCATCCACTTCCTGAAATGCGGCATCGTAAAGGGTGTAATCCCACTCGCCGGTATCCGTCAGGTGGATCTCAAGATAGCTCTTATCCTCCGTCATGAAGGTAGCTTCCTTGGATTCTTCCTGCTTCGGATCGGGACGTTCCTTCTGCTGCTCCTTCTCCAGTTCACGCATATGACCTTCAATCTCCGTGATCATCTCAGAAGCTGCCTTCCGGATCGTCTGAAGGGATGCCTTCAGTTCAGGGGTATCCTTACCATGAGACCATCCGGCGATATATGCGAAGCTATAGTCAGAGCTGTCGATCCCAAAATGCTGACAGACGGTATAGGCTACAGACTCCGCTTCGACTTCTTTGCTGTTTCTGCTTTGCTGAGGCATCTCAGAAGTTTTCTGATCCGGAGCAATCGCATGGAGCTTTTGATGTGCCATCTCATGAATGGCCGTTTTGATCGTTTGCAGCTGGCTCATACCCTCCTGTAGGCAATGCGGCGTTCAAGCTGATGGTAATAGCCCTTAGCGCCTCCTTGGATCTGCTCAAATTCCATCGGAACCGGGCATGTTCTTTTCAGAGCTTCAAAGAACATCTCATATCGCTCCACGTCTCCAGTCAGTTCATCAACACCGATGGACGGCAGTTCTCGACCCTCGGTCTGAGATACATCAAAGACGTTGACTACCTTGAAGGCTGGGCGCAGCACTTCCTGCGTTTCCATCACGGGATTGCCGTCTGCATCCAGCACCGGTTTCTGCGTGGCTGGGTCTATCTTTTCCATCTCGACCTGCTCCTTGTAGGGAGTAGGCGCAATGATATGAATGGCTTTTTCGCCCTTTTGGACTTGACGGCCAAACTGCTTCTGCCATGCCGAATAACCGGCAACAAGCGTTGCATCTGGCCTCTGGAAGGCAATCAGCAGCGTGTTATTCAGGCTGTAATCATGGAACCTGCTCATCGTCCGTAGCCAAGTCATATACTGCTCTGAATTGAACAAGTCCTGAATACCTTGCTCCAGCTGGTCAGTGATTTCTTTGACCCGCTGGTATTGTTTGTTATCGGGCATCTGTACTCCTTTCTCCAGTACTTACTGGCATAGTGAAGGCAGGGACAAAGCCTTGATACCTTGCCCCTGCCTTCAGTTTCGTGTTTCTGTTTTTCAGTGTTTACTGGCTTTTTGCGCCTTAAAATGAGAGGCGTAATCGGCTTCCTTGGCCTTTGCGCTTCTGGACGCTTTCCAGCCAGCGGATTTCGGCAGGCTGATATGGATCAGCCGTTTTGCTACGCGATACGTGATCCCTCCGGCTCCATTCTTTCGGATCATCTGCACATCTTGCGGATACTTTGCCGCCATCATTTTCAGCCTCTGTTTGAGCGCCGGACTGTGTGTGTACACATCCGCAGTTTTCTCTTCCTCGTTGAAATTGATGATGGTCTCACGCTCGTATCTGCTCAGGCTCACAGTAAACACCCGCCGCCAGTTCCAAGACCCATGCTGCCTTTTTGCTTTGGCGGCTTGTCCTTCTTGTCTTCTCCGTATCCCGACAGAAAGAGCAAAATACAATAGTCAGAGAGCCGCTTGAGAGCACGTCTACGCGCATCGTTTTTCTTGTCCTGCATTCCACACCTCCATATCACAGATCCAGCTCTGAAGACCTGTTATGATGCGTAGGCCTTTTGTCATTGAGCATCTTGGCCTCTTCCTTCTTCTCTGCAAGCCTCTTCAGGATCGAAGCCTTCTCTTGCGGTCGGTTCTCCAGTTCCTTGCGCATCTCATGCCGATCTGCACGTTCAAACAGGCGCTCCTTCGCGTCGTAATGATAGACATGATCCGAAAGGCGTTCCTCCGGCGCAACCTGAGAGCGATTGATGTCTTTCACCATCTGCTCAAGGCTTCTGAAGTCGGTCATACCATCAGCCGGAATCATAATGACCTCATGTGTGGAAGACGGAAGCACGATAAAGTCCCCGCCGAGCCGTTCCGCTGCCTGATCCATCACATCCGGATAAAAGAGCGCCGCCGCGCCATTCAGCTGCACGTTGTTCGTCAGAACCAGCATAGTTGAACCCGGATACGGCTCATCCCGAAGTGTATCTGATGCTTCTGGTGTCATCATGCCAAAGAGCATGTTCTGCATGGAATCCAGCTGCGCCGGGAGCATCCGCTGGCTGTTCGCTATCGCATCTTCATGAAGCTGCTCTGCGGTCACTCCATAATGGCGCAGCAGGTCATCCGTTACAGGAGCACTCGCAATTCCGTTCTGATCATGGTTGACCAGAACATGATAGGTAATTGCCAGATCCTCGACTTCCTTGTGCGGCATACCTGCCAACACATCAGCGTTTGCCTCTTTGTTGGCAACTCGGATAAAAAGGTGATCCTTTGCTGCCTCATAATCGCTGAAGACGCTGTATTCCATCTGAGGAGCCTGCATCACTGCGACATCTGCCATTTCATGAATAATGTCCCCGGTAGTTTTGCCTTCCTGATACATGTCATAGAAGGCGGTCAGATTGACCGCTGCGGCAGCTCTCTGACCACTGCGAACGACCGTCATGCCGTCATATGCAAGCCCAAGCTTCTCCATACGGTGAATGCTCACGTCCGCATCCGCATATTCAGGAGAAAGCCATGCTCGGATCTCATCAGCCGCCCAAGCTTTGAACTCCTCGTAACTCATTTTCTCCATATGTTCTCTACCTCCAAACTGTACCGTCGCTTCTGCCACGACGTTATTTCTGATAAATTCCAAATCCGGCGCACCGGTAAAAAGCTCCGGATTCTCAGTGCGGAAGCTGTAGATATCTCCGTTCATTCCTCCGATAATCAGATGATCGATCACAGGGATACCCATAAGCTTTCCGGCTTCAACAAGCTTCTTGGTCACATCAAAGTCAGGACTGCTAGGCGACACATCTCCGCTGGGATGGTTGTGAAGGAGCATGATGCTGGCCGCATTGGAAAGGATGGAGCTTTTGTACACGTTCTGGATCGGAACCATAGACTGATCAATACTTCCGATACTGACCACGTTGTAGTTGATCGGCTTCATTTTGTTATCCAGATTCACCACGCAGACCATCTCGCGGTCAAGGTCTTTCAGCACATCTCGCATCACGTCACGGGCAGCTTCAGGATGAGATAAGGGAGCCGTACTGTAAAGCACAGCTCCCTCTTTCAAGCACAAGCGCACATTGACTTCTTGCAGCTGGTAGTCGCCAAGACTGTACTGCCCCGTGTCACTCTTCCTGCTCATCCGTGTCCTCCTTAATGACAGTAATCTTTACAAGGACATGCTCCGGAAGAGAATTCAGTAATCGCTTCAGCTCATCCACAGAATGAAACACAAACTCATCCATTCGCATCACCCGGCCTTTCCTTACCGAATTCCAGCTTGAAGTTGACGTACTCTCCGGTATCCTCCAGAAGAAGATCCGCGTCAAAGGTCTTTCCGGTTTTCTGAGAATACAAGCCCTTCACGGAGACACGGCCATCTTTCAGAAGAGATGCTGCCATCTTCTTTGTGACTTTTTTCTTCATGCCGGAGAGCCATTTGGATTCCTTCCAAAGCCTAAACTTGCATTCGCGGTTAGAGCAATAGAAGTTCTTGTCTCCCTCATAGACCGGAGCACCGCAACGGGGACAAATACCGACCGGCTCTCGCTTCGGTTTATCAGAGGAAAAGCGCTTCTGTTCCTCGGAAGATATCGTGTTGTACTTTCTCAGTAAGGACTGCACCATGCCGTCAATACCGCTCATAAAAGACTCCGGTTTATACTCGCCGCGTTCCATCTGCATCAGGGTGTTTTCCCATTCCGCTGTCAGCTTGGCCGATTTCACTTCTTCCGGCATGACGGCTATTAAATTGATCCCATCTTCCGTAGGGATCAGATGCTTTCCTTTGCGCTGTACATACCGGGATGATACCAGCTTCTCGATGATCGCAGCCCTCGTCGCCGGAGTGCCAAGGCCTTTCTTTTCCGTATCTTCATCGAAGCTTTCATTACCAGCAGTCTCCATGCTGGAAAGAAGGGTGTCTTCACTGTAGGCCTTCGGCGGGGAGGTAAAATGTTCTGAGATCGAAGCGGCAGGATGGAACACACTGCCTTCTTTCACAGGAGGCAGAACGCGCTCTTCCTTTTCCTTATCCTTTGCCTTGAAGCTACCCTTATATGCCGCCTCAACAGCTTTCCATCCTTCAACCAGCACGGTTTTTCCTTTAGCTTTGAATTCCTGACCAGCGCATGTCACAGTAACCTCCGTTTCCAGATACTCATGCCTTGCACCGGTTGCGCAAAGCATCTGCTGGGAAATCAGTTTCAGCACATCCATCTCCTCTTTGGAGAGCTTAGAGAGATCCTGCTTTCCAATCTCGACTGTAGGGATGATTGCATGATGGTCAGTGACCTTGCGGTTGTCGATTACACGCTGGATATCGGGAGTACCAACAAAAGCAGCCCCGAAGTCAAAGACGCGGCGAATGATGAGGATCATTTCTTCCGCAGTACCAGCCATGTCTTCCGTTAGGAACTGACTGTCTGTCCTCGGATACGTCACCAGCTTTTTCTCGTAGAGGCTCTGTGTTACATCCAGTGTCCTCTGAGCTGTATAGCCATAATACCGGTTGCTTTCCCGCTGAAGCGTAGTCAGATCATAAAGCCTCGGAGGACTGACTGTTTTGCGGCTCTGTTTTACACTGCTGATGACAGCCTCTGAACCGTCACAGGCAACTTTCAGAGCTTTCGCATCCTCTTCAGAGAAGATTTTCTCTTTGGTGACATCAAGACCGTCACAATCCAGATGTACATTGAAGTACTTTTCTTTCTTGAAATCAGTTATCTGTCGGTTCCGCTCAACGATCATGGCAAGCGTCGGAGTCTGTACACGGCCAACGGTCAGACGTTTATCATAAAGCGTAGTGAAAAGCCGTGTGGCGTTGATCCCTACAAGCCAATCAGCCTCTGACCGGCAAAGGGCAGCCTGATAGAGATTATCGTAGCTGCTCCCGTCCTTCAGAGACGCGAAGCCTTCCTGAATGGCCTTGTCCTCCATAGAACTGATCCAAAGACGCTTAAAGGGCTTTTTGCATCCGGCCTTCATGTAGACAAGCCGGAATATCAGTTCACCCTCACGTCCAGCATCAGTAGCACAGATCAGCTCTGTAATGTCTTTACGAGACATCAGGCTTTTCAGCAGTGCGAACTGCGCCTTCTTTTCCGTAGTGACCACCCATCGGAACTTCTCAGGCAGAATAGGTAGATCCTCCTTGCGCCATTTCTTGTATTTTTCATCATAGGCATCCGGCGCAGCAAGCTCCACCAGATGACCAAAGCACCATGAGACAACAAAGCCGCTGCCTTCATAGTAGCCCTCATGCCGCTCATAAGCGCCGATGACCTTAGCAATCGACTGACCGACACTCGGTTTTTCTGCAATGACTAATCTCAAATTCCGCTCCTTTCCTCAACCAGCGTAAGCCGTCCATGTACCACATACCGGGCATCGTAGAACGAATAGGCGCAGGTTGACAGTGTTACGATATGATCTTCCGTGGAAAGGCGCATAGAGGTTCTGAAGTCCGATTTATCAGAGACCTCCCGCAGCCAGTCCGCGAATTCCTGTTTTGTGGCAAATCGCAGCGTGTAGGCCGAACTGTTTCTGTCCGTCGTATATCCGGAAAACAACTCGATCTTGTATTTCCCGGTTCTGGTAGTCAGATAGACCACCGGATGCTCCTCGAAATAACTCTGATCCGCATAGTTCACAAGGCTTGCGAACATTTTTCCGCTCTGCATGTGATGACCGTAGATAACCGTGTTTTCATCTGAAAAGTCCGGAGCGTTTTTCCAGTCAATGAACAGACATCCATTTCCGTTTTCCGTTCCATCAGCCAGATGGTTCAGGTAGTAGAAATTATCTGCGCCCTGTGCGACCGGATAGTTGATCACCGTCTCGGGACTGTACAGCCATGCGACCAAATTGCTGCCGACTCCATCAAGAGCATCAAAGTTGATATCGGGGATAAGCGCAGCCTCCGGATTGGGGGTTGGTTCAGGTTCCACGCACTGTTCTTCCACCGCAGTCTCCTCAGAAAAGTCCTCCGGGGAAGGAGAATGCCCCGGAGTTTCCTCCGGAGCATTCTCAGTGCTGCTTTGCGCTGCCATCTGTTCAATCAGCGCGTAGACATCATCACCTTCCTTGTATTCCTTCTCCTGCTGGTATACCTGCCACATGAAAAAGGCCGCAATGCCGAAGCAAATAAGCGCTGCGAACACTGCGACCCATCTCAGTACATGGTGTTTCATCTTACTTGCCCTTCCGTTTTCCCTTCTTGCGGAAGGAGAGTCCGATCAGAGCAATGCCGCCGACCGCCGCAATCACAGCAATCGTAGTCCACAGCTTGACGTTGGACTCATCTCCGGTCTTCGGGCTGTCCGTCTTCACGGTCTCTGTCTTCGGCTGCTCCGTGGGCTTCGGATCATCTTTCGGAGTCTCGGTAGGTGTTTTCTTGTTGGTCATTACCACCGAAACGACCTTGCCATCCTCCGTGATGGAGAACTCGTACTTCGTATCGTCGATCTCATACCCATCCGGGGCATCGAACTCCTGATAGTAGTACTTCCCGAATTCAAGGGTAAATTCGCAGATACCCTTACTGTTGGTATAGCCCTCTTTGACCACTTCGCCGTTCACGTCGTAGATCCGGAAGCCAGCATTGGGAAGCAGCTTTTCCGTATCCGCATCGGCCTTAGAGATGACCAGCTTGCCAGTGATTTTCAGGTTTTCCATGTCGAAGGAGAGCGCCTGACCGTCCTCTTTGATTTCAAAGGCCAGAGGCGTATCGTCCAGCACGTAACCTTCCGGAGCCCGATACTCAGCCACCGTGTACTTACCGTAACGGAGCTTGAACGTCACGGTTCCATCTTCACCGGTCACGCCCTCAGCAACCTGATTGCCGTCTGCATCGAAGACGCGGAAGCCAGCGCCTACCAGCTTGCTGCCAGTCGCCTTATCGGTCTTAAAGACTGTTACTTCTCCCATCACGACCTGATTCTTGAAGCCCACACCGGCCTCATTCTCGACCAGTACAGTCTCTCCGTGATTCACGATAGAAACAGCGTAGATGTTCTCATCCTTCAGGAAGCCTTCAGGGGCGGTCTCTTCTCTGACGAAATAGCTGCCATAAGCCACTTCATCAAGTCGGTATACACCGTCGTTTACCTCCGGGATCACGCTGACAAGCTGATCGTTCTCCGCATCGAACTCTCCGTTTCCGTCAGTGTCCGCATACAGATGGAACACAGCGCCGCTCAGGTGGTTGTCCGGGTAGTCCGCATCGTACTTTGTCAGTTCAATGCTGCCAAAGATCGGGTAGTCGATGACCTTCAGGCCAATGATCTGCTCATCATAAGTCAGTGCAACAAAGTGACGGGCATCAGAGAGCACATAACCTTCGGGCGCTGCAATTTCCACGACCACATAATCCCCAAGAGGCACTTCATCAAAGGCGAAGCGGCCTTCAGCATCGGTCGTATCAGTAAGCAGGGCATTTTCCATGGTGAACTCTTCCGTGTCCTTCGCAAACAGGCCAAAGACAGCGCCTTCCAGAACTGCGTCGCCCTCATCGACCTTGACACCCTCGATCCTGCCAAGCAGAAGCTCGTTCACGATAGGTTCTCCATTGTTCAGGTGAACTTCCTGAAGTGCGATCTCCTGACCGGCATAGTTGAAGTCGAAAGAATACACACGCATATTCTTTGCGTAATAGGGGTTAGTGGACAGCTCCTTTACATAGTAGTGACCAAACGGGAGATCCGCATTGAAGGCGACGTGACCGTTTTCGTCGGCAAACGCAATCTCGATCAGTCCATCAATCGGGAGCACCGATCCATCAGCAGCCATGATATCCTCGCCTGCATAGAGGCCAAAGGAAACCGCCGTGACTTCACCGTTCATGCCGATGCCGAAGCTCTGGCTCTGCTCCATAACCTTCTCAGCATCAATGGATACCTTCTGGCGGTCATTGACAAAGCCTGCATCCGTGAAAGTAAGAGATACCTCCTGACCGGCATAGGTCAGAGTTACATCCTGCGCCTGCGTATTCAGCACACAGCCTTCAGGTGCCTTTGTCTCCACGATTGTATATCGGCCAAGATACAGTTCCTGAGTAGAAGCTGCGCCATCATCCCCGGTAGTGATCTCAGCAACCAGCGTACCGGCAGCAACCCGCAGCGTTCCATCTCCGGTATAGATATCTTCCGCAGCGATCACCTGATAGGTTGCTCCTGCCAGATATCGAACCTCGTACACAGGAGTATAAACACAGTTGGTAAGGATCGTGGTCTTGCCGTCCTTATCACCCGGAACCTCGTCACCGGTCACATTCACGGTGTAGAACACTTCGCCGCTTTTCGTGATCCGGATAACACCCTTCTGCGCCGTGTCGTAAGCAGTCACTGTGATAACATTCAGGCCTTCCAGCTCCTCGTTCTCATTTCTGGTCACAGTGAACGGGATCGGAGTGGAGTCAAGCACATACCCATATGGAGCCTGCACTTCAACCAGCGAATAATCACCGGCAGGCAGCACTTCCGGAGTCAGCAGCGTACCATCGTCACTCACATAGTAGGTATCAATGGTGGTGAGCGTCGGGTACGTATAGCTCATCTCGACCTTCTGACCGGAAGCATCATAGATTTCAAAACCGGCACCGGAAAGCGGGATCGTAGCACCGGTCTCAGCGTCTGCCTTGACCACTTTGATGTAGGCGGCATACTCGGCATTGTTGATCAGATACTTGTAGTTCTGACCATCCTTGCAGATGAACACGGTGAAGTCCTTCATGAACTCAGTCTCCGGGAAGCCCTTCGTCTGATGCACAGTATACATACCATAGGGAAGCCATTTGCTGATTGCAAAGCCATCCTCATCACAGGTAAGGGTATCGCGTTCAGATTCCTTCGCACTGTCATAGCTGCCAGCAGAAGTCAGATAGATCTGGAATTCAGCTCCTTCTTCCGGAATTTCAATCTGCGTGGAGCCATCGTCGTGATGCTTGATAATAGAGATCTGACCTTTGATGACCTGCTCCGGAGAGTCCACGGCAGGAGCGCTGTTGAACTCGACCTCATAGCTGCCAGCAGAAGCACCAACCGGATACACGGTCTCATCCAGCAGATAGCCTTCAGAGGGAGTGATCTCCTTTACTGTCCAGTTGTCCCCGCAAACGTGATAGCCGGAAGTCACGTGGCCGTTCTCATCCGTTACCAGCTGCTCAACCAGAGTATCGCCTTCGTAAAGGCCATACACGGCTCCGGCAAGCTTTGCATCTCCCTGAGCTGCGCCGGTCTCTGCATCAGACTTGTTGACCGTTACGTTGAACTTCTTCAGGATATTAGGAACGACCGTGCTTGTCTCTTCCTGCCAGAAAACATTGATGGTCTGATCCTTGGGAATAACATAGCGGACAGCCGTATCAACCTCTTCCAGCGTATAACCTTCATTTCCGGCAATCAGGACGTTCTCAAACGTCGCAATACCGGCATCGTTGGTGGTGGCGTACAGATCCACCTGCTGTCCGGATGCACTCGTTCCGTAGAGATGGAACTTAACACCGGAATTGAACTGATCTTCAGAGTTCTTTGCAACAGAAACCGTACCCTTCTTCAGAACATTGGAGAAGGAAACCGTAGTAGTCTGACCGGCAGTGATCGTGATGGTCTTTGCATCCTGCGGCTCATAATAATCGGAAACATGCTCCGTCACGGTATAAGTGCCGGGAACAAGCCCCTTCAGGCTGATCTTGCCGTTGGCATCCGTTTTCACGGTCTGGTTGAAATCCTTGCCGGATACCGTCATTGTGATACCGGCAATGTTGCCGTCTTCGCTGGTCTTCACGATGTCCAGATTGCCGCCCGGAGTAGCAACCTTGAAGCTGGCCGTTACGTCATCCGGCTTCTCAATGCCTGTAATGACATCCTGAAGGTTGGGATCGCCCCATGCCACGAGCTGCGCATTGGCACTGATATTGGTGCTCTTCACAAAGCTGATTGTCACGTTGCCGTCAAAATAGTCCTTGCTGGTCAGCGTCAGAGTGTTGCCGGACTTGGTGATTTTTACGTTGCTGTTGGAAGCAGTAACCGTGCAAGAGGACAGCACCCCGTTGGTATCCGTCAGTTTCAGGACATACTGGCCGTTCTCGTAGGTCATGTCCCTGCTGGAACCGTCTGCAAAGCTCGGCATCACATGGTAGGTGGTCATGGCTGCAACAATGTTGTTGTAGACAGCCAGAACTTCCTGATTGTGTCCACCGGCACAAAGAGAATTGATAATGCGGTCATCCACTCTCTTCAGGGTTTTCGGATCGCGGATACCACATGTCATCTCCCAAACCAGAACCTGAGTAGCAGCGCTCTGAGAGCCAGCGGAACCGCCGATGCTGCCGCTGTTACCCGGCTTGCCGAATGCCAGAACCGTCTTCACGCCGTTCTGTCTATCCGCGCTCAGCGCATTCCAGCGCTCAGAAGCATTGGACTTCAGTGTATCGCCAGAGAGGAGATGAACACCCGGCTCAATACAGTAGGCCTCGTCTCCGTTGACATAGATCGCGCAGCGGTGAGTAGTCCCGGAAGTATCGCCTGCGGTATAGCCATCTGCGCTGAAGGAAGCCCAATAGCAGATATTTGTGCCATCACTCTGATAGCAGTAATCAAACGTCGCCACACCAGTTTCAGAGGTGGCAGCAAACGCGGTTGCAGGCATCAAGCCCAGCATCATCAGGATACCAAGCACACCCGCAAGAATTCTTTTCGTTTTTCCTTTCAAATTCATGCTTTACCTTCTTTCTTAGATTTTGTTTTTGATTGTGAGGATAAAAAGTGGAGTGTCGCAACTAAGGCGGCACCCCTCGAAAGAGAAGCACATTCATGCTTTATTCCTCGTCATCCTCCGCGAAGGCAGGTTCCTGATCCTCGTTCTCATATTCCTCGTCATCATAGAATTCTCTGTCTTCATCAATACTGGAGCCGTTTTTCTTCGGCTTGATCTTCAGGAAGTAATAGGCTGCTATCACACCGATTCCGATCACGCCGAACACTGCGATCATAACCATGCTGTTATTCAGCGGTTGCGTTTCAGCCTCGGTCTGCGCAGGCTGCTCAGTCTCAGAGGGAGCCTGCGTCTCCTGCTGTGCCGGAGTGACAGTGGTCTGCTGCTGTTCCTGCTGCTTTGCCTCCTGCTCCTTCAGATATTCCTCTTTCTGTTCATCGTTCATCAGCGCCATCAGGTCAGCCGCATCCACCTGATTCAGGAAATATACATTCTCCGAATTGGCCGTGCGGTCAATCACGATGTAGAACACGTGGCCGTCCTTGGAAGTGACGGTCATGAACTGCAAACCGGCACGGCTGCTGTAGTCCAGATCGTCCACCAGCGTCAGGTTTCCGTCAGGAGTGATCTGACCCTGCGGCTCATCTGCCGGAGTTTCTGTTTCGGAAGGAGCTTCCGTTTCAGTAGTGGTTTCTTCCGCAGGCTCTTCAACAACTACAGTGCTTCCTTCATTGGCCTCGTCTTCGTTGTAGTAGGCAAAAGCACTCGTCGCTGTTCCAAGCACCATGATCAGGCAAAGAACCAGCATTGCCCCAACACGAAATACTTTCTTACGCATCATGTTCAAGATCCTCTCTTTCATTGGTAGTGGCCGGAGCATATCCGGCTTTCATTTCCTGTACCTTGCGGAGTGTATCCATGATATCGCCGCCCTTAGCCTGCATACTGCGGATCTGTGCAATGATCTCATCGTCCTCTAGCTGACGCTGCCGCGCACGGAGCGTCTTCAGGTACTCCTCATCTTCCTTGAGACGGGCTTCCGCTTTGCGGATGTCCTCTCGAACTTTTTGGATTTTCTTGTTCAATCGAATTCCTCCTTCATTAAGGTTCAGGCAGCCTTCCAAAGCACAGGAAGTGCGCCTGCCAATAGTTTGTTTCAATAGATGTGTACTGGATCGGGTTTCCACAGTGGATCATCATGCCGTTACCCACATAAATGCCGACGTGAGAAGCACCAGTCGTGTCATAGGTTCCTTGGAAGAAGATCAGGTCGCCCGGTTTTGCGTCTGCCGGAGAAACATAGGTGCACTTGTTCTTCAGGCCATCCGCGCCAAGCCTGCCGAAATCCCAGCCAAGGCCGCAATGATTCACTACCCAGCTGACAAAGCCGGAGCAGTCAAAGCTTGTGGAAGGACTGGAGCCGCCCCACACATACGGATAGCCAAGATACTTTTCAGCCTCATGGATCATGGCAGCAAACTTCGCGTCACTCAATGCTTCCGGAGGGATCTCATATGACATACCGTCCACAATCGGGAGCGTGTTTGTCGGGAACAGATAGTCCCTGTTGCCGTAGGTGGCGTTATAAAGGTTGTACGCTTGCTGCTGTTCCGTAGTCATGCGGTTCCGCAGAATGAGATCCAGATTGTTGTTAGCGACCGTCACGCTGAGGCGGCGAATTGTCACCGTCTCTGTGACTTCAATGGTATTGCTGCCATTGCTGTCAGCAAGATATGCTTCCCAAGTCTTATGACCGTGAGCACTGGCTGTCGCATGATCATCGTAGTAGACATCAAACTGAACGCCATATCTCGCAAAGTTCCCGGTATCCTCAACTACATACTCAGTCCCGTTCATGATGACGTGCGTACCCATCGGAACGAAGGGATTATACGCATCAACGGCAATGGTATGGTTGGCGGTCGGATAAACCCCACTGGCTGTAGGGCCGCCTGACCATTGGCCGCAGCAGATCGGACAGTTGCAGTAACCGCTGGTCACAACACTGCCAAGGGACTCTCCAACACGCACTGTCCTTGTCACAGTCTCGGTTCTGGTATCGCTGGTTGTAGACATCCGGTACTGTGCATCAAAGATTTCCTTCAATTCGTCCTTCACCTGATCGTAGGTGAATTCACCGTACTTCACAGTGAAGTAGGAAATCAGCTGATAAGGATTGTGTGTGATCTCATCCACTTGGTACTGATACTCGTCATAGCCCGGATAGGTCGATTCGATGTTGTCAATCTTCGCCTGCAAATCTGCCTCCATTGCTGCATAGGCAGACTCAACGGCTTGGATATCTTCATCTGAAGCAAGATAGGTAGTCTCAACGACTGCGTTTGTGGTTCCGGAAAAGAGAGATCCAACAGAACCAATGGCGCTGATAATCAAAATGACGGCAAGCACACCGCCTGCCGCCGCAATCACAGCACCTTTATTGTTCTTGGTAATCTTCTTTACACCGGTGCTGATCCGCTCCTTAATGGAGCGTTTCGGCGCTGCGCTGGCAGCCGATACATTCTCTCCGGCCTTCTTTGCTGACCGCACACCTTCCGCATACTGTCGCTTGATCTGTTTCTTCTGCTGTGTCTTCCGGACATTAGCCTTCTGTACCGAAGACTCCGGCTCAGACTGCTCAAAGTGAAGCTTGGACGTGGGCTTTTCAGCTTCATGCGTCAGCGAACTGGAACGGTTACGGTGATGAGTTTTCTCTGTCCTACTTGATTCTGAGAGCTTTTGCCCGGTTTTCCGAACTGCGCCTTCAGCAACCATCTCTGTTTTATGAGCCGCCTCTACTGCGCTGTTGTCCTGCTCGGCCTCAGAGACCTTCACATGGGCAGCTGTTCCGGCAACAAGCCCTGCCTTGCCAGCAACAGTTTTTCCAGCGTTTCCTGCTTTCCGGAGAACGCCTTCGCCTTTAGCGGTTGGGGTAGGCTCATCGTCGAACTTCAGCTTGGAAGCCTTCTTCTTGGCCTGTTCCTCATAAACGCGCTGTTTCTGCTGCTCATGCTTGGCATCTGTCTTCTGCCCTCTATGAGAACGGCCTTCAGATCGGATGGAGCTTTCTGCAAGCCTTGACCGGCTCTTCGGCTTTGGAGCCGATGCTTCCGCTGGCAGCTCTGCCTCCGCTGCCTCAGCACCGCTTCCTTCCTCCGGAACCTCATCCAGCGGCATTTTCTCCTCTGCAACTGCCTCAGTACCTTCTGCTTTCGCTTCAGCCTCACGTAATTCTTTGGCGTATCTGCGTTTTCGCGCTTTCGACGGGGAAGAAGAAAGCCCGGATGATGTCCGGGCAGGTTCTTCTCCTTTGAAATCGAAGTCGTCCGATTCAGCCCTTGCACTGACTTTTCGGCTTGTTCCTTTAGAAAGGTTTTCCTCCACAAGGCCGTCACGGGTCATCTTCTGAACGACTTTTTCCTTTACGCCCAGCTGTAGATCATCATGCACGGTATCTCACCTCCTTCCCCGTGCAGGGAGTCACAGCATAGCAACCATATCCGCGTTATCCCAGCGGTCAAAGACCTCATCCGAGAGCTTAGATGCGCCTGCAAGCACAGTCTCCAACGCTTCCGGACTGATAGAGCCTCCGGCAACCATGTTGCGAAAGATACCGGTCAGCTGGTCGATCTGCCCGGTCAGAGCGATCATGTCATCCTGCATCTGACCAAGCGTTTCCGTAGTCATCATGACAACGGCTACGCTGCCGGGAGAAACACGCTTTCTGTTGACGTACTCATCACACTCGTCGTAGCAGGGACAGTCCGCGCATTTCTTAGGATCGAAGACATCCATCACATCGTCTCCATCATCCTCCTCGGCAAAGAGCTTGTCCGGATGCAGGGACTCCAGCATCTCCGAAATGGTATGCTTATCGCTCTCGCACACAGCCTCCGCGTGGTCACGCACATGCAGGTAAGCCTTATGGTGCTTCTTCAGGTAGCTTTCCTGCTCGTAGAGACGGATCAGCTCCAGATGCATACGCACCAGACCGTCCGTGATCTCCAGAAGACGGTTCAGCGCTTTCTCAGGGACTTCCACAGTGGCGACATTCTTCAGGTTCTTACTCATTCTCAATTCCTCCATTTTCAGTAATTTCATTAGGTTTGGTGGTCATGATGCGGTACAAGACCGTATCCTTCGGGAACTTGTCCTTGAAAGGAATGATGGTGTTCCCATAAAAAAGCAGCCCTTCACCTTCATTGCTGTTCGTCACAAAGGACAGCTGGTGAGGACTGATGTTGAGCTGCTTGGCGAGGATCTGCCGGTCGCCTCCGGCCTGATTGAGCATATACACGAAATCAGAGTTTTCAAAGATGTTCTCGATTTCGCGGCTGGAGAGAAGGTCTTTCACATTTTGCGTGATACCGGTCGGAATGCCGCCCCATTTGCGGAACCGCTTCCAAATCTCTACGCTGTAGGCTGCCGTCTGCTCATCCTTCAGAAGAAGGTGGAACTCGTCCATATAGTAACGAGTAGCTTTATGTTCAGCGCGATTGATTGTTACACGGTTCCAAACCTGATCCTGCACGACAAGCATTCCGATTTTCTTCAGCTGCTTGCCCAGCTCCTTGATATCAAAGCAGACAAGACGGTTGCTGATATCCACATTGGTTCTGTGATTGAACACATTGAGCGAACCCTTGACGTAGATTTCAAGCGCCGTTGCAATCCGCTTCGCTTCCGGCTCTGCCTGATCCAGAATGCAGTTGTACAGATCCTCCATCACTGGCATGTGCTCCGGGGTCGGGTTCTCCAGATAATCCCGGTACACCAAGCGAACACAGCGGTCAATGATGGTCTTTTCGACCGGCTCAAGTCCGGTCTTGCTGCCAACGATCAGCTCACACAGGGACAGAATGAAATCTGCCTTCAGACTGATCGGGCTTTCATCTTCCGAATAGTTCAGATTGATGTCCATAGGATTGACATACTGTTTACTGTTGGGGGAGATATGGATGACCTGTCCCTTCAGCAGTGACACAAGCGGAGAATACTCGCCTTCGGGATCGCAGATGATGATGTCATCGTCAGTGATCAGAAAGGCATTGGTCATTTCTCGCTTCGCAGAGAACGATTTGCCGGAACCCGGCGTGCCCAAAATCAAGCCGTTAGGGTTCTTCAGCTGCTTTCGGTCAGCCATGATCATGTTGTTGCTGATCGCATTGATGCCGTAGTACAGCGCCTCACCGCCCTGAAACAGTTCCTCCGTTGTGAAGGGAACAAAGATAGCCGTGGCCGAAGTAGTCAGGCCTCTCTGGATGTCGATCTGATTCAGGCCGATGGGCAGGCTGCTCATAAGTCCCTGCTCCTGCTGGAAATCCAAACGCTTCAAGGCACAGTTGTATTTCTGCGCGATACCGGCAGTCTGGAAGATGATGTTGTCCAGCTTCTGCTTGGTCTTTGCTGTATTGAGCACCAGTACTGTAACAAGGAACATACGCTCGTTTCGGCTCTGCAAGTCCTCAAGCAGCTTCTTTGCCTCACCGCCATAGGTTACAAGATCGGAAGGGAGCACATCCATGTCGTATCCGGAACGGACGGCCTTTTTCTGCTCCTCAATCTTCATCTTGTCGAGGTCAGTGATTTTGGTCTTGATCTGCTTGATGGCCTTTGCCTGATCAATGGACTGCACATGGAGATTGACGATGATGGAGTTATCCATGTCGAGGAAATCTGCCAGCATCTTATCCGAAAGCTCCGGAGCAAGGATCTGGAGGAAGGACACCGCACCGATGGTCTTGCCCATACGAAAATACCGGCTGTCACGGAAGTCAAAGCTCGTGGGAGCAATGAAGTCCTTTGTGGACAGGCCGGTACGGGCTACCATGTCATAGTTGAAAATGAACGGCTCCTGCGTCTCCTCATTCATCGTTCTGTACAGCACCTTCAGGCGCTCATAACCGGAAAGCGGATGAGCTGCAACACCCATAGCCTTCAGGTTGTTAATGATGTCCGTTTCGATCCGCTCCAGTTTCGGCTTCGCAACGCGGACGCTCTCTGCCTCAATGCCGAAGGTCACATACTTCATGCGCATGAGGCCGTTGTTTCCCTTTGACAGCTGCGTTCTCAGCACACCCGCGTATTCCTCGCGGATATCATTGAAATCGTCATCCCGGCGCGGGATCTCAATGGTTGTCTCCATCTCAGCCATGTTTGCGTACTGGCTCATGCAGCTGATTTGGAGAGAAATACTGGAGTCAAAGTAGTTGTAGAAATCGCACCAGAACTCGAAGGCTGCGGTTTTGTCCTCGTTCTGCGCCAGCTGGTAGTTGATATCTCCGAACTGGATGCACTTGGTATAGTGCCGGTCATCGACACGGCAAATACCGTCCTTGAACATCTCCTGATAGGAAATGCTCTGCTGCGCACTGCGGGGAACCTTCCGTTCTTTCTTTTTCTTCATTTTCTGCTTGACCAAGCGCTTCTTCTGTTCGCCGGACAAGATAGAGCCGACTTCCTGATTATTTTTGACGCTGGTTTTTGCGCTGGTGACTGCCGGAACCTTTCTGGCCGCTGCCTTTTTGACCGGCTTTCTTTCCGGCTTTCCGGTTTCCAGATGCTTCGGTTTGTGTTTTGCCAATGCCAAGAACCTCCTTCTCATAAATTTCTTCCTGAATGGCCGCATAGAAGTTATCCGTTTTGTAAGGCCGGACACCCGGTCTCTTGAACTTCATCTGGATGATGTTCTTCAAGATCTTTTCTAACGGCCTGCCATCCTTCTCGTACATGGCAAAGAGAAAAAACGGGAGTGCGATCACGATCATGATGCACGCTGCCAGTGTTGAACCAAGGGAATGCCTTGTCAGCAGGTAAAACGGAACGCTTACCGCTGCCGCGCTTCCAAAGCAGATCAGTTGTCTCTTTGTCAGGTTGAAAAGGACTTTTGTTTTAACTCGCGTCAGATCCTTCGGAACCTGCACATACGCCATTCACATCACTTCCTTCCATCGAAATATCTGACTTTACTTCGTTGCCCCAAGCATCCCAGCCAGGGACTTTCTGTCTTGCAAACAGCTCGATCCGGGGAACGTCTCCCATGAGCTGTGTGATCCGGTCACGCACTTCCTGCGGCTTTTTGCTGTGCTCCTCAATGTGGCTCATTACCACCTGATGAACACCGGCATTCTGCCTGCGGGGATGTCCCTTTGTGGCAAGAATGCAGAATTCCACGTTGCTGCGCGTCCAGTAGCCCATGCCCCAAAAGAGACTGTCTGCTTTCCGGTTCTGCTTGACCCACACAAAGGCAATGGTCTTGTAAGTGAAGCCCCAAGCCTGAAGAACATGGAGTCCTTCCAGAAGGCACGGGATTGTTACCCAAAGGAAAAGAGCGCAGTCCTTATCTGCCAGTTCTCCGACCGGAAGAGAACAGATGTCCTCCAAATGCATTGTCGGATAGTGGCTTTCAGCACTGCGCCCAAGTCCTTTCTTGGAGTACACTTCATACCGCCAAGGTGGATCAGCGTATATTACGTTGTATTTCTTACTCATGTTGGCTCCTTAATGCGCATTGAAAATGGATTTGCTGATGGAGCCGGTTTTGAAGAGAGCAAAGCACAGGATCACCGTATAGGCTGCTATTGAGAACAGCGCTGAATGAATATCCGATGCCACGGTCATTTGATTGACCAAGACGCAGTAGATACCCACGATGACCATGATAAAGAAGCCTTGGAACCCCAAAGCCAAAAGCCCTCTTGCATAGTTGTTTCCGACCTGACCCCATTCCCGGTTCGTCATGGTTGCGAAGGGAACCGGAGCCACGGACGTATACAGGTAAATCTCGATCATCCTGCCGTACAGGACAACCGTTACCAGTATCGAGATGATCTTCATACACATGGAGACCAGCGCCGTTTCCAGCGTTAGTGCCAACAGTTCACCGATACCCATTGTCTCCATTGCCGTTTCAAACTCTGCAATGGTACTGGCTATGTCGATGGAGGTATTCGCTCCTATCACGCCTGCTGCCGATGAGACCATACGTTGTCCGATGTCAAAGATCCCCATGACGATATCGAAGGTGTGTGTAACCAGAAAGACCGCCACGAAGCTCTTGAAGAACCACTTGAAGAACATCCAAGTGTCCATCTCGTGCATGTTGTTTCGTTCCGTGATCATCGTGATCAGCTCATAACACAGCACAAAGGTTATGATCATACCGGCGATAGGGACAATGACCGAATCGGATAGGCTGCGGATCATGGAAAAGATACTGCTGTTCCACGACTGCGGAGTTTGCCCGACCTCTGAGGCGATTGTCGCTGTTTTGGCGTTTACGTCAGTGAACATGGTAGTCAGATTGCTCGATACGAATCCTGCAAGTAGATCGTGGAACCATTCCTCGATCTTGCCAAATAAATCAAACAATCGCTACGTCCTCCTAACTTTGCTTAATGGGAAAAGCGGTCTCCGAGGTGGAGACCGCCCGTCCGTTTTCCGTTATTAGCCGAACAGGTTGGCAAGCAGGGGAACGAGCACTGTACCGATCAGTGCCACACCGCCTCCGGCCATCAGCTGCTTCATGCCCTGAGACTTGGCACCGGGGTTATCGTTGCCGTACCCCTCCATGAGGTTGATGACACCCCAAATGCCGAGACCAGCGCCGAGCGCGATAACGAGAGTTTGCAGTACACCGACTGCCTGAGTGAAAAATGCCATACTTGAATTCCTCCTTCATTTTTTTGCCGGAAAACAAAAAAAGAGCGCCCATTTCGATCCCCGAAGGGAAAGAAATGAGCGCTCACATTGTTTCCGGTATTAAGTTGATTCTTCTGCCGTGAGTGTGTACTCATGGACTTCTACCGGCTGGCTCTTTTTCAGAGAAAGCCGATGCTTCATGTATCTTTCGATACTGAAGGCCAGTTTGGGATCGCTGTCTGACAGCTGGTAATAGCGTTTGTGGCGGGTAATGTCATACTTCTTGCTGAGGAACGGCCTTACGCCTCTCAACTGCATGATGCACATGCCGCCGTCCATCACGGCCAGCTCATCCTTGGACATCAGGTCTTTACCCGTTTTCTGATAGTTAATACCGTAACTTCGGTTGGTTCCTCTTGTGTCCGACGTGTTGAACAGGTCGATGGTCTCTTTACCAAGCATTTCAGACATTTCTTTCAGAGTGGTCGATTCCTTGCCGCCCAGAAAGATCGTGGTGTCGCAGTTGCCCAGAATTGTGTCTGCCGAATCCTTGTAAATGGCCTTCAGCTGACTTTGGGACTGCAAGATGATGGATGCTGAGATTTCACGGGAACGGATCGTCGCAATCAACTTGTCGAACTTCGGGATTTGACCGATGTTCGCAAACTCATCCAGAAGGCATCTGACGTGGACAGGCAAGCGCCCGCCGAAATGGTCATCTGCCCGGTCACACAGCAGGTTGAACAGCTGCGTATACATGATGCTTGCAACGAAATTGAAGGTATCATCCGTATCACTGATAATGACGAACAGCGCAGACTTCCGGTCTCCCATGAGATCCAACTGTAATTCATCATAGCTCATCAGGTCTCTCAGCTCTTTGATGTCGAAGGGAGCCAGCCTTGCGCCGCAGGAAATAAGGATACTTTTCGCTGTCTTTCCGCTGCTTAATTTGTATTTTTTGTACTGTCGTACAGCGAAGTGATCCGGCTTCCTGCGCTCCAGCTCCGCAAACATCAGATCCACCGCGTTTTGATAGTTTTCATCCTCCTCCTTTGCTTCCGACGCATTGATCAGCTCCAAGAGGGTACTAAAGTTCTTTTCTTCATCGGGAGCTTCGTACCAGATGTAACCGATCAGCGCCTGATAATATAGTTTTTCGGCCTTGACCCAAAAATCTTCCCCGGATTTATCTCCTTCGCCCTTCGTGTTGGCAATGATCGTATTGACCAGCTTCAGAATGTCCTTCTCCGAGTGGATATACATGAAGGGATTGTAGTGCATCGACTTCTGGAGATTGATCAGGTTTAGGCTCCGGATCTGATAGTCAGCGTGCTTCAGCATCGTCCCGGTCTCGACTAACAGGGTTCCTTTCGGATCTGTTACGACGAATGACACAGGATAATCTTTGGAGTAGCACTGCATGAGGTTTGGCTTGACGAAAAAGCGCGTCTTGCCACTACCGGAACCGCCGATGACCACAATGTTCTTATTCCGGGCATACTTCGGGTTCTTAGGCCTGCTGCTCATTGTCAGCTTCTCAGTCTCAGTCAGGATGATATTGTTTTCCGGGTCTTCATCCATGAAGGGCTTGATGTCCGCAGCCGTGCCCCAACGGGCAGAGCCGTATTCCACGCCTTCTCTGAACTTCTTGGCGTTCTTGTGACGGAAGTAGATCACTGCCTTCACAAGCAGCGCCCCGGCAATACCCACCAGAACATCTACCGGATGGATACTTGGCAAGGGTCTGGCAAATGCTGACTGGAAGTTGAGGAATACGTACAGAAGCTTTTCTCCTGCAAGCGTTCCTTCGGCCATCCGATAAAGCCAGCACAGCTTATCCACCAGATACCAAACGATCACATAGGGGATGTTGAGGACAATGAGCTTTTTCAGGTCAGGCTTCACAGCTCTTGACCTCGATCTTTCTGTTTTTCTTTGACACGTTCCCGCTGCTGCTTCCGTGCCTGCTCCTGAGACTTAGCAAGCATCTTACGGATAGACGGTTTCTTGGACTTCGTGAGAGACTTTGCGGAGTATTCCTTGAATGCCGCATTCATCACATCTACGTCCCGTGCCTTAAAGAAAACCAGATATCGGGGAGGAGAAGCAGCCTTATCCTTTTTCAGAGCGAAGTCGATATTGTACTTTCGAGCAATCCGCTCAAAGGACTTGATGTTCTGATCCGTGATCTCGATATTGGTTAGGCCGGTGTTCTGCTCCATGAGCTGCCCAACCGTCTGTTTGCCGTGGCGGGTTTTGTCGGCAGGAGCTTTCTGAGCCTTCTGAAGCTTGGCTCTTTCATTCTCTGCCAGATACTTTTGCATTGCCTCCTTCAATGCGTGGGCAGTCAGCCTTGCACCAGCCGCACCCAAGCGGATCGACAAGGCCACGACCCTGCTGTTGATTTCATCCTGCAATGGCGTTCCTCCTTTCCCTCAGATTTCAGGACGAAAAGAAAGAAGCTAAGGTGGAACCACCCGCTGCTTCAGCCAGATATTCACTTTCATAGACCACCTCCATACATGTCATGATTGACCAGCGACGTGTAATAGTTGCTGATTGTGACCGGCGCGTTATACAGAGCTGCAAGCAAGTACTGACGGATGTTTCTGACCTTAGTGGTGTTCTCGTTCATGCAATCCAGAACGAACTGGATATGACCGGAGTCCAGCTTTAGAAGCCGGGATTTGACCACATCAGCCGGTTTATCTTCACCGCTCACCCTGATGAAGGGCTTATTGGCGCAGACTGTATCGACCATGATTTCAACTATCTCATCAAGGTCATCCCTACGCAGCTTCCTGTCCTGACAGAGGATGTCGTACTCAATGTTCTCTAAAATCAGCTGGCGATATGTCTCCCGTTCTTTTCGCATCTCTTCAGCGGATATCTCCGCTGCATCCCGAAAAGAATTGAATCGGTACTTACTCAGATCAGTATTTTGTTTTTCTGTTATTTGTTCTTCAGTACTTATTTGTGCTCGATCTTCCGTCACTGGCTTTCCCGTCACCGGGTTTTCCGTTGCCGGATCTGCCGTTGCCGGTTTTGCCGTTGCCGGATTTTCTGCCAACGGTGGCCGGGGAGCTTCAAATACTACATACTCGACTTGAGCAAGTTTGCCGTGCTCACCCCTAAGCTGCCGACGTTCAAGATATCCAGCTGCCTCCAGCTCTTGAAGTCCTGACGTTATGCCTGAACGTCCCTCTTTAGAAATCGCAGCCAGTCCCTTGACGTTGTACTGCCAGTCATCGGGTAGGCTGAGAATCAATGAGAGAAGGCCTTTTGCTTTCAGAGAAAGCGCCTTGTCTCTCAGATGGACATTGGACATGACTGTATAGTTCTTATTTTTCTCAACACGGATTACAGCCATTTCTTCATCACCCCCTTTCTCCGTGGTTCATTTACTTGGCTTTATCCTTGTCTTTCACGCTTTTGATGACCTCCTTCATGCAGTAGCCGATGCAAGGATGCGGTACGGCGTAGGAGCACCCGTCACAGGGACTCCTATTAGATTCCGGATTGACTTCGTAGTAGCAGTGCTCTCCGAAAGTGCAACCCTTGCGTTTTTCATACCAGTAACAGTACTTGCAGTCTTTCGGTTTATCCGGAGAATACTGGATCTCACTCATGTCTCTGCGCCTCCTTTTCCCGCTCCAGCCATTCCTCTTCAGCACGGTCAGCTATGCCAGCTACGCGGCAGCAACACCAGATGAAGAAGGCATCGGCCAGCATGATTACCAGTCCAATAATGATTCCGATCATCGTAAAACCCCCTTAAACGCAAAAAAGAGCGTCCATCTCGACTCCCCGTAGGGAGAAGAAATGAACGCTCTCTTTCTTTTTGATATTCAGTTTTAGGCCGTGCCTTTGATTGTGTTGACCACTCCAGAGATCAACTGGAGCACTAATGCGAAGCCGCCGATGATACCTCCGACAATCACATTCAGAACGACAACCCCGACAGTGCCAGCAAGATCAAATCTATGCGGCACGAGCCACAGGAACATGCGTCGAATGCCGAAGGGGAAGCCGATGCAGATCCACGCGAGCAGATAGTTCGGTTGACCTTCGGAAAGATATATAGGTCGGAAGAGTATGGCGAGTAGAAGCGCTACACAGACTGGCAGCGCCACGCTCCGCAGAAAGATTCCTATTCTGCGCATATTGCCTCCTATGAATTGCTTTGTCAGCTATTTTTAGGGTCAATAAAAATAGGACTAAGCCGCGAAAGCCTTGATTTAACTGGCTTTTCAGGTTTAGTCCTATTATCTCATACTCATCGAATATAATGACACTGTTTGCAATATTATGAAGTTTTCTGCATTTTGACGAACGGTTCGCGTAAAGTGATTCAAAGAACTGCACGGCAGTTGTCACGATCACCGGAGCATCCCAGTTTTCCGTTGCAAGCGCACTTCGATATTCCAGCTCGTCCGCATCTTCCGACAATTCATGCGAAACCTGCGAATGATGCTCCACAACGTTCTCTTGACCCAGAATATCTCGGAAAACTTTTGCATTCTGTTCAATAATCGATGTGTACGGTATTACATATATAATGCGCTTCATTGAATTTGCAACAGCATGGTTGAGCGCAAATGCCATGGACGCAACGGTTTTGCCGCCGCCCGTCGGCACCGTCAATGAGAAAATTCCGCGCGGCGCAGACGCCTTTTCAATGCATGAATTGAGAATTTTTTGCCGCAGTATGTCGATTTCTCTTGTTGGATTGTTCCATTTTGAGATGTATGCTGTGAGCTTGTCACAAAGCGCAGAAAGCGGTTCGTAGTTTCCTCTGCCTGCGTCACCGTTCATAAAGGTTTCCGTGTCGATATAATCCGCATCAACAAGGCAGGAATACAGCATTCTTATATAGAATGCTGTTGCGAACCCACGGCCCGAGGGTCTAAAATAATCCTGCGGTAATGCTATGTGTCCGTTCCAATTTTTCCGATAATCCGGAATTCCTCCCTGTTCGGCGCGCAGCTTCCTGCCAAAAAATGTTTGGCTTTCGGTTGTGTCAGCGTCTTTATGTCCGACATTGGGCAATCCGCTGTGGTGGCCGATAACGCATACAGCCTCAAACGCTGCTTTGATTTTGAAGCATTCGATTGCTCCCGCCGTCGCATGATCGACCTTCTTTCCGCCGCGCAGTCTCAGCTGAAATTCATCCGAATACTTTCCTATGTCGTGAGCAAGCCCGCACAACTTTCCGTTTGCTGCGGCGCCAAACTCCGCTGCAAATGTTTCCGCAAGTTCTCCCGTACCTTTCAGGTGGGCTTCTATCGACTGTCCTTCCGGGTGCTCATCTGTTGCACCGTGAGCCAAAAGCATATTCAAATTCATTCCTCCGTTAAAAGAAAAAACCTTATGCGAAACTATTCAGCGTATTTATTGCTGTACGTATCGACAAGATAAGTATATACTGCATTTTTTTGTCTTGTCAATTGTTTTTTGCTTTTTTGCTGTGCTGATTTATGTACATGTTCTCTGTTTTTCAAAAGATGAAAGTTTTTTAATTTGCTGCATAGGTGTATTTTTGTTTATTATAGCCGTAGATTTGTCAGCCGTTATGAATTATTTCGCCGTATTCTGCTCCGCTCCGACATTTGCTCTGCCTTTTTCTTCGAAACTATGCATGTTTCTTTTGGTCTTTACAATACGGCATTAATGCTTTATAATGGTTACATCGGCAGGATATGATGATTGATTAAGCGGTATTTGCGGGCGGCAATTCAAGGAGACGCTGCGCTGCATTTGATGCTGATTAGTCAGCGTTTACCTAAGGATTTTATGCAAAGCCGCGCATGTATCGGCGCGAGAGGTGCGTATTTTGCGTATCGGGCAGACCAAGGAGGAACACAAATGGGCATAATTCTCGGAATAGACGTTGGAGGTTCAACGACAAAAATTGTCGGACTGACTCCGGGCGGCGAACTGATTTCAACAATGACGGTTCGCGCTTACGATCAAATAACCTCACTTTACGGTGCATTGGGACATTATATCAACGCCAACAAGTTCTCGCTCAGCGATGTTGAACGCATACTTGTGACAGGCGTCGGCTCATCCTATCTTTCGGGCGACATTTACGGCATTCCTACTCAGCGCATTGAGGAATTTTCCGCGATCGCGCGGGGTGGGCTTGCTCTTGCCGGGTTGGATGAAGCGGTTGTTGTGAGCATGGGCACCGGCACAGCGTTTATTCATGCCCACGGCAAGGATTATTCCCACATCGGCGGCAGCGGCGTCGGCGGCGGAACCATCGTCGGCCTCGGCAAAAAGCTTACCGGTGCCTCGGATCACGAGAGTCTTTGCGCGCTTGCGGAGCGCGGCAGCCTTTCACACGTTGATCTTACAATCGGCGATATTTCCAAGAATGACATTGAAAAACTCGGTTCGGAAATCACCGCCGCAAACTTTGCAAACGTAAAGGACAGCGCAACCGATTGTGATCTTGCTCTCGGCGTTGTCAATATGGTGCTGCAGACCATTTTGACCCTTGCGGTTTTTGCCTGCAAAAACTCCTCTGTCAAAAAAGTCATTTTGACAGGTGCGCTTACCGGACTGCGGGAGCTTTTGCCAATGATTGAGCTTTTTAAAACACTTTATCCCGTTGAGTTTATCGTTCCGGAAAATGCAGCATTTGCCACCGCTGTCGGCGCCGCTCTTCACTCCATTGACTGATTGGGCAGTTGTTTCGTATTTTAAACAATCCATCAAACATTGACAATACACAACCGACTTCCGTCACCTGTCGGAAGCCGGCTGTGTTTACTTTCGCTGTGTTTACTTTTTTGTTTTCGGCGTAAAAATCAATGCAAAAGCGTACCCGAAAAGCACTGCGGCGGCGATACCGCCCGCAGTTGCCTTCACCCCGCCGGTTATTGCACCGAGCAAACCCTCGTTCATTGCGCCGTCAATTGCGCCGTTTGCAAGCGAATACCCAAACCCCGTCAGCGGCACTGTTGCGCCCGCTCCGCCGAGTTCGACAATGGGTTTATACAGTCCGACAGCCGTGAGCACAACCCCCGCCGTAACAAAAATCACAAGGATTCTTGCAGGCGTAAGCCGTGTCAGGCTCATGAGAAGCTGTCCGATGACGCAAATCGCACCTCCGATTGCAAAAACAAGTAAATAATCCGTTATACTGCTCATTTAATTCAACCGTCCAAATTCTTTATGTTTTCAAATCTCAGTTTTTGTTGTTCTGCCGTTTTTTTATTCGACCGCCGTTTGGGTCAATCAATATGCTCAATCACAACCGCATGTGCAATTGAAGGAATGCTTTCACCCTGAAGGCTGCTGACAGGACTCATGAGCGCACCCGTTGCAAGGAAAAGAACGCGGCGGATTTCGCCGGATTCAATTTTCGGCAGGAACCAACTGCTCATTACGGTCGCCGCACAGCCGCAGCCGCTCGCACCGCAATTGACATTTTGCTCCGGACTGAACATCAGCTTGCCGCAATCCTCATGCCTGTCGGCAATTTCAATCCCTTCACCGCGCAGCAGTTCATACAGCATATCGCTGCCGAAAATGCCGAGATCTCCTGTTATTATCCTGTCGTAATCCTCCACCCTGCGCGAGTAATCCGAAAGATGAGCCTTAATCGTTTTAAACGCGGCAGGAGCCATCGCCGCCCCCATATTATTTGCATCCGTAATGCCGAAATCCTCCACGCTGCCGATGGTGCCGCCCGTAAGTGCAACATGTTCAAACACATTGCCCGCACCCGGACGGAATTCACCCGCCGCCTGAATGATTATGCTTCCCGCACCCGTGACCGTACGCTGACTGCTCGGAACGGCCTGAACGCCCATTTCCAGCGGATAGCGGAACTGCCTTTCGGCTGCCGAAAAGTGACTGCTTGCGGCACACGCAGCAAGCTCTGCAAAGCCTCCGTCAACAAGCATTCCGCCGAGCATCAGTCCCTCGCTGATGGTTGAACACGCACCGTACAGGCCGATGAACGGTGCACGGATCTCCCGCGCCGCAAAGCCGGAGGAGATTATCTGATTCAATAAATCTCCGCCCAAAAGGCAGCTCAAATCATCGCTTTGCCTTTTTATTTTTGCAAGAGCCACGCGAACCGCGCTTTCGAACATCCTGCTTTCCGCCTGCTCCCAAGAGTCAAGCCCAAGGGTATCGTCGCGGCAAATTTTATCAAAGCATTCTCTCAGGGGGCCTTTCCCTTCTTTGTCGCCGACATAGCTTGCGGATGAAATTATTCGCGGCCTGCTGCAAAGCTCAAACGAATGCCTTCCGATTATTCCCATATTGCCTCCGATTTTTCTTTTTTCTTCTGCTATTTTGAGCAATTCGGAGGAAAATATGCATCAAGCGTCTAAACGTCGGCAATCGAGGCGGCGCCGTTTTTCATTGATTCGTTTCAAATGCAAAACACCTTCGGCGACTGTCACGCCGAAGGCTCAAAAGTTTTTTTGAAATCAGATTTTATCCAATTAAAGTGTTCCCATATGCTGATTTAAATTTTATTTTGCATTTTAAAAAAATTAATCCCGTACTCCGGCAAGCGCAAGGAATTTTTTATCGGACTGTATCGCATGTGTCACGAATTTTCCGTCCCTGAACAATGCATAAGTCGTGACCGGCGCAGGTACATTTTGCGCCTCTTCCCTGTCAGTAACGTGAATGACCTTAAGCGGAATATCGTGCGCCTTTGCCGCTTCCCGAACCCTCGGCACCCAGTAACAGGTAAAGGGACATTGATCCGTGAAGTACAGCACGAACCCCTTTTCCTCAACCGCCGGATGTTTTGCACACTCTTTGAATTTCGGCGGCACGGCAGTTGACTTCAGCGGCAAATACATAAGGGTGATTCCGCAATCCGATGTATCGGCAACGATGAACCCCTTATGCGCCAAGTATTTCGGATCCGAGAGAAACTCTTTTTTTCTGCCCTCGGAGGAAAGGATGCACAATCCCTGCTTATTTTGCCGTTCGGCGTCGCGAATGCATTCCAAAAGCAGAGCTTCGGAATATCCGTGTCCCTTCAGCGCACCTGCAATCCAAAGGCAGTTAATATAAATGTATCCGTCCGCATCGATTGGAACCCATGCATTTTCCGCCGGGATATACTCAATAAAACACTTGCCGCGTTCCTCGCTCCTGTAAAACACAAGGCCTTCGTCGAACCGCTGCTTCATCCACTCTTTTTTAACAAGGCTCTGTTTGCCCGACATGGCGCAGCAGATATGCTCCCTGTCGATGTTGTCTTTGTTGATTTTTAAATAGTTCATCAAAAAGCCTCCCTTTTGCTCAATTCTATCGTTCGGCAGGTGTGTTGTCAAGAGAATCGGCAAAAAACAAAACAGTACCCTGATTGAAAGCAAAAACAAACCGCTGCAAAGCTCTGTGCCTTGCAGCGGCTTGTTGTGCATATCATTTTGGTCGGGGCGAGGTGATTTGAACACCCGACCTTTTGGTCCCGAACCAAACGCGCTACCAAGCTGCGCTACGCCCCGATTAATGGAGCCAATGAAGGGGCTCGAACCCTTGACCTGCGCATTACGAATGCGCTGCTCTGCCAGCTGAGCTACATTGGCTTATACAAGTAAGGATTATAGCATAGTTTTTTGAGTTTGTCACCATTGCCGGGTAAATATATTTTGATGCTGCGACTTGAAAACGAAGCCGCAGCCTCTTTAAATTGTTTCTTTACTTATCCTATCGGCTAAATTTCAAAAATTCCCGAGGGTTAACTCCCGCATTGTTCAATATTTTTTTATGCAGACATTATTGAACACAAACTTAGTTTATCTTGATTCGCATCATAGCCCGAATACGGGCTATTGTCAACATGCAGGCAATAATATACATTGAACGAAAATTTGTTCGGAGGGCGAAATGATACGGTTTGACAGGCTGTGGGCAACCATGAAGAAAAAGGGTGTGTCGCAATACAGGCTTATCAAGGACTACAATTTCAGCACAGGGCAGCTTGACAGGCTGAGAAAAAACGGCAGCGTGAGCACCTACACGCTGAATCAGCTTTGCAGCATACTGAACTGCGATCTGTCCGAGATTGCCGAGTATGTGGCGGACGAAAAAGACGGGCAGGGTTGACCTCTCCCGCCGCATTATTATTTGCTCTTGCAAAACCCGCGCGGCAGGCATTATAATGTAAGCGGGTGAAAAAGGAGGATGGGCTATGAGCGAATCCGAACGGCTATGCAGCAAACTTTTGAACAGGCTCAAGGACATCGGCAGCGCAGCTATCGCGCTTTCGGGCGGCGTGGACTCATGTTTTCTTGCTTATGCGGCTTCCCGCGTTGAGGGTGGAAATTTCGCCGCATACTATGTTCAATCGGCATTCCAGCCGGAATTTGAGCTGACGGACGCACTGCGGGCCGCAAAGGAAGCCGAACTGCCGTTTAAAATTATTTCTGTTGATATCCTTGCCTGCGAAGATGTTGTCCGCAATCCGACCGACCGCTGCTACCATTGCAAAAAACACATTTTTTCCGCGATATGCAAAGCGGCGGCGGCGGACGGGTACAAAACGATTCTGGACGGGACGAATGCTTCCGATACAGAGGATGACCGTCCGGGAATGCGTGCCCTGCGGGAAGCGGGCGTGCTTTCCCCGCTGCGCGAATGCGGACTGACAAAAGCTGACATTCGCCGTCTTGCCCGCGAAGCGGAGCTTTTCACTTGGAACAAACCTGCCTATGCCTGCCTTGCAACGCGGATTCCGACGGGCGAATTGATCACAAAAAACAAACTGCATTCCGTTGAAGCAGCGGAAAACTTCCTTTTTTCGCTCGGCTTCTCCGACTTTCGCGTGCGGAGCGTTAACGGAACCGCAAAGCTGCAATTGAAGGCCGGGCAATTCGATGAATTATTTAAACAGCGTGAGCATGTTTTAAACGAGCTGCGGCAATATTTCGATGCAGTGACGCTTGACCTTGAGCCGAGATGAGGCTCCGCTGTTCTGACAGCACAACACAAAGACTATGAATGACGAAATAAAAAACCTTCTTGAATCAGTGCGCCGCGGTGAAGTGTCGGTTGACGAAGCATACTTGAAACTGCGCACCGCTCCGTTCCGCGACCTTGGATTCGCAAAGATAGACACCCATCGCCGCCTTCGGACCGGTGCGGCGGAAGTGATTTACGGTGCGGGCAAAACACCCGAACAGATGCTTGAAATCATTAAAGCCATGCTTGAGAGCGGACAGGAAACGATACTTATTACACGCCTTGAAAAACATGCCGCAGAGATACTGAGTCGTGAATTTGCCCTGAGCTACTGTGAAATTGCAAAAATCGGCAGTATCGGCAGCATCCCCGAACCGAGCGGAAACGGCTGCGTTGTTGTTGCGGCAGGCGGCACAAGCGATATTCCCGTTGCCGAAGAAGCGGCACTGACGGCGGAATTTCACGGCAGCCGTGTGCTTAGGCTTTATGATGTCGGCGTTGCAGGGCTGCACCGTCTCCTTTCGCATATTGACGAAATCATGAGCGCAAGCGTCATTATCGCCGTTGCAGGCATGGAAGGTGCGCTTGCAAGTGTAATCGGCGGGCTTGCCGACTGCCCCGTTATTGCCGTGCCGACGAGTGTCGGTTACGGTGCGGCATTCGGCGGAGTTGCAGCGCTGCTTTCAATGCTCAACTCCTGCTCAAGCGGAGTATCCGTTGTGAATATCGACAACGGCTTCGGCGCAGGTTACCTTGCAAACATGATAAACCATATCGGCACCGGCAGCAATGCGCGGTGACGATTCTTTCCTTAATTATAATATGCAACCCTGAATAAAACTGTTGAAAGGCCTTTTTACTATGAAAACACTTTACCTTGACTGCGGAATGGGTGCGGCGGGCGATATGCTTGCGGGCGCACTCTATGATCTGCTTTCCGAAGAACAACGTGCCGAGTTTCAGAATATTGCAGCTGCCTTCTCGGCGGTCGGACTGAATGTTCGCTGCGCTGCCGCCGAAAAATGCGGCATTCGCGGAATTCATTTTGCCGTTGAATACATGAACACCGATGCGGACGAATATGCCGCCTGCATACACGAACATGAACACCTTCACGAACATGAGCATTACCATGAGCATGGGCACGAGCATGAGCATTGTCATGAGCACGAACATAATCATGAACATGAGCATGAACACGCGCATAAGCATTGCCATGAGCATGAACATAATCATGAACACGAGCATCACCATTCTCACAGCGGGCTGCACGAAATTGAACACATTATCCGTGCGCTGCCCGTGTCCGATACAGTGAAGGAGCATTCCCTTGCTGTTTACAAACTGATTGCAGAAGCGGAGAGTCATGCCCACGGCGTTCCCGTTGAGCTTGTGCATTTTCACGAGGTCGGTGCGCTTGATGCCGTTGCAGATATTGTTTCCTGCTGCGCGCTGATCGCAATGCTCGCACCGGAACGCATTGCCGCCTCCCCCGTTCGCACGGGCAGCGGGCATGTGCATTGTGCGCACGGGATCCTTCCCGTTCCCGCACCGGCAACAGCCTTCATTCTTCACGGCGTTCCTGTTTATGCGGGCGATATAAAAGGCGAACTCTGCACTCCGACCGGAGCGGCACTGTTAAAGCATTTTGTTCATGACTTCACCGCAATGCCGTTAATGACAATACTTTCCCAAGGTTACGGCATGGGCAAACGCGACTATCCCGCCGCAAACTGCGTACGTGCGCTTTTCGGCGAAAGTCCGAGTGAAGAATCGGCGGATGAGATCATCGAGCTTCGCTGCAACATTGACGATATGACAGGCGAAGAGATCGGGTTTGCATTTGATAAACTGCTTAACGCGGGTGCGGCGGATGTTTACACCGTTCCGACAGGAATGAAGAAGAACCGCCCCGGAATTATGCTCTGCGTGCTTTGCAATGCCGAAAAACGCAGCGAAATTATCCGCATATTGTTCAAACACACAAGCACTCTCGGCGTCCGCGAGTGCAGAATGCCGCGATACATTTTGCAGCGTGAAACGCAAACCGCCAAATTTGAGGACGGTACGATTCGCCTGAAGACCGCTCAGGGGTTCGGCGTTAAAAGGGCAAAGTTCGAATATGCCGATATTGCCGCGCTTGCCGAACGCCGCGCAATCACGCTTGCCGATGCGGAAAAGATTGCGGAAACTGCCTTTAAGGAGTTTTCCGAATAACGAACCTTAAAAATTAAAATTTGTTTCAACATCGGAGCCCGATCGGTTCGGGCTCTTTTTTTGTATTACTTTGTATTCATCTTAAACATATTGTGTGTTCATCCTGTCTGCTCCGTTTGACTGTTTTTTCCTGTTGAAAAAGAATTGTTAACAAATTGTTCACAATTGAGGGTTGAAATGATATTAATTCGCTGATATAATAGTATTGCGATGAAAGTCGCACCATTGAAACGGATCCGATTCAACACATGTCCCGCATTTGCATAGCGCAAATTGCGTATCATAGACTGCGTATCGCAAGCTGCGTATCGCACCCAAAGTTTGCACAGCATTCAACAAGTGCAGACTTTGGGGAAGAGAAACCCAACCGCCAACGGCACAAAACCATGACACCGCGAAAGGAGAAATAATTATGGCAAAAAGAATTGTCACAACCTTGATCGCTTTGGCGCTCGTTTTTACCGCACTGTTGCCTGTCGGTGCATTAAGTGTTGTTCCGATGAATGACACTCCGCACGAATACAGTGTTCTGCCCGGCACAGATGCTTGGATAGAAATGAGTCCCGAAGAGCGCCGCACTGCAACCTATGTGGATCAAGCAGAGGCGGAAAACATGACGACACGAGCATTGCTTATAACAACGCTCGGCTATCCGTTTTTAATCGATATGTATTGTATCGGGTATTCAACGGATTGCTTTCTTCCGGGAAACACAGCCTCGGCAGCTTCAAACGGAATTGAAATCGTTGCCGAAACATTCCCCCCGTTAAAGGAATTGCTCCAAAGAACCGATGCAGTTGCAGAAATTGACAGTCTGCTTAAAGTAATTGATGAGGACACCTTTCGAAACGGAAGGATGAAAGCTCTCGATCTCAGGCAATATATCACGTCAGCCTCAGCAGCATCACCGAACTAACTCGTTGACCCGAGTGGAAAGCCGGCAAAACAGCTTCCGCAGGATGATATCAATATGCGGGAAAACCCGTCCGAAGAGTCTTCCGCCGAAGAGCCTTATATCGTTAAGGTTTATGATGCAAACGACTGTGTTGACATTCACACGGCGGTAAACTACAAGGGCGGACTGTGTGAATCGCATGCATTCCTGAAGACACACTATCTGATGAGCGACGGCACATGGCGCATCGGCGAAAGCTACGCAAAAGGCCAATGGTACGATAAGCCGTATAAGTACAGGTATATCCTGTCAAGCGGCGAAGCGTTTGACGAAAATTTTATTGTGCTTTCGAACAGACCCGATCTTACGTATGTTGACGGACTTAGGCTGATTTACGGCAGCGACCTGAACTACAAGTACAGCCTCGAAGCAACCGTTGTTGCTTGGCATTTCGGCGACAAGACCGTTGCGTGGGCCGAAATGCAGGATCAGGTTCCGGCACACTGCGTGTCACTGAGCCACGGGGAACAGTAATAGACGGCTGCTCTGCCTCCGCTGCAGGTTAATGCAGCTTGATTCTGCTGCCGACGTTATGATTGATGATCCATAGCACTTCCGTCACGGCTGGGAACTCTGTACGCAGTTCATACAAACGGGAAATAAACAACCCCGCCGCAGGGCTTAACGGCTTTGCGGCGGGGCTGTATTATTTATGCAGGCTTGTTGTTCATTGCCGTGAATAAAATCAAAGTTCAACGCTGTTGCGGACAAGCAGCTCCCGCGCCGTGTCAACCGAATCAACCCCTGTGCGGTTCTTGACAGGTGCAAACTCCCTTGCCCTTTCAACCTCAAATACCATGCAGCCGTTAAGCAGCCGTATCATATCCAAAATCAGGGTTTCATACTTGAAGCCGTTCGGTTTTTCGGGCGTGACATGCTGCCCGTTTTCATCAAGGCATGGAATCTTTTTTTCAACAACATGCAGCGGAAGGGCTTTTTCCATTATGCCGTCAAGCGCATCCACGCGGAACAGGTAGTTCAAAATAACGCCGAAATTATAGGCAGGTTCGCCTTTTTCGTTTTTCGCATTGCGCATTTCATCCGTAAGCTCATAGTATTCAACGATTGAAGGATGCCCGTCTTCAAGGCACATAACGCCCACGCGTTCATCGGGCGCGGCTTTTTTAATGACCTTTGACCCGACTTCGCAATGCGCAAGCTTTGTTGCGCCGATGAAGAGCGGATCGGCAATGCGCTGAAGCACATTGTCAACCGCAAACACGTTCAGCCATTCTATGCCGTTTCTGCGGACAATATCAAGCATTCCGTGCTTTGCCATTGAGGAATACCAACCGCCGTTGCCGTTCGGCGAAGTTGCAAGTCGGTATTTTTCTTCGAGATAAACCTTACCGTTGTAATCCGCCGCGGGTGCCGTCTCCTGAGTGAAAAAATGCACGAATTCCGCCGCATAGCCGAAATAATTATGTTCTGCAAAGAATGCACGCGTTGCTGCGTCGTTTTTGTCGCTGGTCATGATGAAAAGGTGAACAAAACTGCCGACTCTTTCCGTAACATTCAGAAGATTGTTTATAAGGCACTCAAAAATATAAAGTTCACGCTTGATTCCGATATTGAACGCACCCTTCGGAGCATCCGAACCGAGCCGTGTGCCCATGCCGCCCGCAAGCAGCACCGCGCCGACATGCCCCGCACGCAGCTCCGCCATGCCCGCATCAAAGAATTCATCTCCGCGAGTGCGTATTTCCGCAAGCTCCGTAACGCCGATCGGAGTGATTCTGCCGCGTTTTTCAGGCTGTTTATTCGTGCTGACAACGGAAAAATCGATCTGCTCGATTTGATTGAGCAATGCGGCGCGCTGCGCTTCATCAAGCTCATCATAATATTTAAGCAGGTGCTGCTGCCCGAAATTTGCAAGTTTTGCATATGCCTCCGCATATCCGTATACATTTTTGCCGTTTGAAATGCTCATGTTTTTCTTCCTCCCTTTTGTAATTGATTTGCGATTGATTCGATAGCCGACGGAAAAAGCCGCATAATGCCCGCCGCCGCACATCTTATTCGATGGGCGACGGCGGTTTGTTCGTTTGTTGATTTAATTATTTCTTTTTGGGCAGACTGTGACAGCAAAGACCTTCCCAATCATGCGCCGCTTCCGCAATAACCTCGCTGACGGTGGGATGCGGATGAATGGTTTCGGCAATTGTTTCAACCGAGGCGCCGACTTTAAGCGCAAGAGCAAGCTCCGCTATCATATCCGTTGCGCGGGGACCCATGAGCTGTGCGCCGATGAGATTTCCGTCCGCATCGGAAATCAGCTTTGCAATGCCGAGAGCTTCGCCCATTATCATTGCTCTGCCGTTGCCTGCAACATTGAAGCTGCCGATTTTGTATTCAATGCCCTGCTGCTTTGCTTTTTCTTCGCCGATGCCGACAAATGCAATTTCGGGAGCTGTATAAATGCAGGAAGGAACAACCGAATAATCCATCTTTACACTCTTCTGCCCGCATGCATTCGCCGCAGCTGCAAGGCCCTGTGCGCTTGCAACATGCGCAAGCTGAATCTTGCCGGTTATATCGCCGATCGCATAGATGTTTTCGATATTTGTGCGGCAATAATCGTCGATGTTCACAAACGCGCGGTTCATTTCGATTCCGACATTTTCAAGCCCGATGTTTGCCGTCATTGCGCGGCGGCCGACGGCAACAACGCAGCAGCCTCCCTCGGCTGTTTTTTCGGCTCCGTTGAGTTCGTACGTTACGGTGACTTTTTCGCCGCCGTTGATGCCTGTTACCTTGGCATTGTTGATAACAGTAACTTTTTTGCGTTTGAGTACCCTTGTCGAAAGCATTTTAACGATGTCGGCATCCACGCCCGGAAGTATGCTCGGCATCATTTCAATAACGGTTACGGGCTTTCCGAGAGAGGCAAACAACGTTGCAAACTCTATGCCGATAACACCGCCGCCGATAATAACAAAGCTGTCCGGAAGCTCTGTCATTGAAAGCACCTCGTCGGAAGTTACGACATTTTCGCCGTCAATGCCGGGAATCGGGGGACGCGCAGGCGCACTTCCCGTTGCAAGAATCAGCTTGTCGAACGTGACTTTTTCGCCGTCAACATCGAGAGTGTGCTCATCAACAAGCTTTCCGAAGCCGTTTATGACCTTCACGCCGTGCGCTTTTTCAAGCCCCGCAATGCCCTTGCGCAGGCCTGCAACAACAGAATCTTTGTATTCGGCAAGCTTTGCAAAATCAAACCCGACCTCACCGGTTGTTACACCGCAGGACGCAGCATTCAGCGCCGACTGATAAACTTCCGCACCGTGAAGCAGTGCTTTTGTGGGAATGCAGCCGCGGTTCAAACATGTTCCGCCCAAATCGCGCGCCTCAACAAGCGCCGTGTTTTTGCCGTATTGTGCGCAGCGTATAGCCGCTTCATAACCGCCCGGGCCCGCGCCCAGAACAACGATATCATAATTGTATTCGCTCATTATTTAAATTCCTTATCCTTTTTGGCGGCGTACCGCCGTGTTTATCCAAAGTATACCACAAACGGAAAGATTTTTCAATCCTGCCGTGACTTTTGACGCATTCTGTTTTTTTAAAACAGCATCACTTTTCACTTGCCGAAAACCGCGATTTGTGCTATATTATAGTGGGTTGATACGGCATTATGCGCCGGTTTGCGGCCGATGCGGTGACCCCGGGAACGGAGTTTGGCAGCATGAACACGGAATTTTTCAATGCAGCAACACAAAAAGAGAACGGAACAAACGTGTGCGGGCGAATCATTCGCGCGGGCGGGCTTGTTGCGTTTCCGACCGAAACCGTATACGGACTCGGTGCAAACGGGCTTGACGGCTGTGCTGTGGAAAAGATTTTTGCTGCAAAGGGGCGCCCGGGAGACAACCCGCTCATTCTTCATATTGCAAAAAAAAGCGACCTCAAACAGCTTTGGAAACATGTTCCGGACAAGGCGCGGCAGCTTGCGGACGCATTCTGGCCGGGTCCGCTCACCATGGTCTATCTCAAAAGCGACATTGTCCCTCCGCAAGTCACGGCGGGGCTCTCCACCGTTGCGGTGCGTATGCCGGAGCATAAAACCGCACTTGCTCTGATTCGTGCGGCCGGCGTTCCGATTGCGGCACCGAGTGCGAACCTTTCCGGAAAACCGAGCCCGACCTGCGCTCAGCATGTTCTGGATGACCTTGACGGATGCATTGATGCAATTATTGACGGCGGGGATTGCAGAGTCGGCGTTGAATCCACGGTGCTTTCCCTTGTCGGCACACCGACGGTGCTTCGCCCCGGCGGAGTCACAAGAGAGATGCTTGAAAGCGTCATCGGGCATGTTGATATTGCTCATGCGGTGCTCAACCCCTTAAAAAACGGAGAAACCGCCGCTTCACCCGGCATGAAATACAAGCATTATGCGCCCGAATGCGATGTTGTCATCGCTGACGGCGGCAATGACTGCAAAAAAACCGCCTCCATCGCCTGCCGTGAATACACGCGCGCAGAGCTTTCGGGCAAAAAATGCATCATACTCGCAACGGAACAAACCAAATCCCGCTATTCGGGAAAGCGGCATGTCGTTATCGGCGACAGGACTCAACCGCAGACGCTGTGCGCCGCCCTTTTTCGTGAACTTCGAAACGAATCGCGCGGCATGGATTTGATAATTGCGGAAAGTGTCCCCGCCGAGGCTCAGGGGCTTGCATACATGAATCGTCTGCTCCGTGCCGCCGGGTTTACGGTTATTTCCGAATGACCACTGCGATATGCCGACGACTTTTCGGCTGCGTTCGAAGCCGTTCGGATTCCGTCGGTGTTTACGGAATTTATACTTGCTCAATCACAAAAATTTTTAATATTTTTAAAGACTTTACGGAAAGGATTTCCCGCGCACCGCACGGGACAATAAAAAAATGAAAATTGCAATTGCATCCGACCACGGCGGATACGCACTCAAGAACGAGCTTTTACCCTATATTACTGAACTTGGTCACGAATTCAGGGATTTCGGCTGTTATTCAACCGACAGTATGGATTATCCCGACATCGCATTTCCCGCCGCAGAAGCTGTTGCCTCCGGCGAGTTTGACCGCGGAATCCTCATCTGCGGCACCGGCATCGGTGTTTCTATCTGCGCAAACAAGGTTCGCGGCATTCGCTGCGCACTCTGCGGAGATGTTCTTTCCGCGGAACTGACCCGTCAGCATAATGATTCCAACATGCTTGCAATGGGCGGAAGGATCATCGGCATTGAAACCGCAAAGGCGATCGTCAAAACATGGCTCTGCACCGAATTTGCCGGCGGCAGGCACGAACGCCGCATCGGCAAAATTTCCGATTACGAATGCAGATAAAAGCTTCTTGCTTGATTTCAACTTATTTAATAAATAATTTTACAAAGGGGTATTAACAATGAAAAACTACATGGAAAACGTTGTCGTTATCGACCATCCTCTCGTTCAGCACAAGCTCACCCTCATGAGGGACAAAAACACCGGCACAAAGGATTTCCGTATGCTGCTCAACGAGCTGTCCACGCTCATGGCATATGAAGTCACCCGTGACCTTCCCATGGAGGAAGTTGACATTGAAACTCCCGTTGCATCAATGCGCGCAAGAGTGCTTGCAGGACGCAAACTCGGCATCGTTCCCATTCTCCGCGCCGGTCTCGGCATGGCAGAGGGCGTCATGGAGCTGATTCCCGCCGCAAAAGTCGGACATATCGGGCTTTATCGCGACCCTGAGACGCTCAAGCCTGTCAGCTATTACTGCAAGCTGCCCGGCGATACCTCCGAGCGCGATATGATCGTTGTTGACCCCATGCTTGCAACCGGCGGCTCCGCTGCCGAGGGTATTCGCATCGTCAAGGAAGCAGGCTGCAAAACCGTTCGCCTGATGTGCCTTGTTGCCGCTCCCGAGGGCATTGAAATGCTGCATAAGCTGCACCCCGATGTTGTCATCTACACCGCCGCGGTTGACAGCCACCTCAACGATCACGGCTATATCGTTCCCGGTCTCGGCGATGCCGGCGACAGGATTTTCGGAACGAAATAAACTGCTTCAAGCGCATTCGCATTAAAAAACTCTGCATCGGCTTAAATAAACCAAACGGGACTGCTGCATTCACCGCAGCGGCCCCGTTGCTTTTTTATCAAAACAGCTTAATCCGTTCTGTTCAATTATCGGTTGATTTATCGGTTGATTCCGACCGATATGCGGACAGTGTTCACTCTTCGTCAGGCTCTTCGATGCGCTTAATATCGGCACCGAGGGCGCGGAGCTTATGTTCGAGTTTTTCGTATCCCCTGTCGATATAATAGATATTTCGCACACGGGCAGTTCCTTCCGCCATCAGAGCCGCAACTATCATTGCCGCGCCCGCACGCAGGTCGGAAGCATAGATATCGGTGCCGTAGAGCTTATCAACGCCGATCACGGTTGCGGTTCTGCCGTTCACTATTATGTTCGCACCCATGCGGTTGAGCTCGCGAACATGGTTAAACCTGTCCTCAAACAGATTCTCCGTGATGAAGCTGTTGCCCTGTGCAACCGCCAGCAATGCGGTCATAGGCTGCTGCAAATCCGTCGGAAAACCGGGATACGGCAGAGTTTTGATATTCACCGCACGCGGGCGGGAGTTTGAAATAATCTGCATGTAAAAATCATTGCCGTTATCCCCTTCAATGACCTCCACTCCGCATTCCATAAGCTTTGCAGAAATTGCCTCAAGGTGCGCAGGTATGACGTTGTTAATCACAACATTTCCCTGTGTTGCGGCAGCGGCAATCATGAAAGTACCCGCTTCGATTTGGTCGGGTATTATCGCATAGGTGCAGCCGTGCAGCGCATCGCAGCCCGTTATGCGGATGACATTCGTTCCCGCACCGCGAATGTTTGCTCCCATAGTATTGAGAAAATTTGCCACGTCAACAACATGGGGTTCGCGTGCAGCGTTGTTTATCACGGTTTTGCCCTCTGCACGACATGCGGCAAGCATAATGTTTATCGTTGCACCGACGCTTGCCATATCAAGATAAATCTCCGCACCGCGAAGCCTATCGGCCGAGGCGGTAACTATGCCGAAGCGATCCTGCACATTTGCTCCGAGAGCGCGCATTCCGTTGATATGATAATCCATGGGACGCTGCCCTATCGCACACCCGCCCGGCTGAGCAATTTCGGCGCGGCGGAATTTTCCGAGCAGCGCACCGAGCATGTAATACGACGCACGCAGCTTGGCTGCCATTTCGTTTGTTACGCTGTGGGACTTTATTGTTCGCGGATCGATAACAACAACGCCCGGAGCGGGGCGCGTAATCGCTGCACCCATTGAACTCAAAATCTCCGTGATTCGATTAACATCCTCTATATCGGGCAGGTTTTCGATTCTGCAAGGTTCATCTGCCATTATCGATGCACATATTATCGGCAGTGCAGCGTTCTTTGCGCCGCTCACGGTCACGCTGCCGCGAAGCGGAATTCCGCCGCGAATTTCAAAAAAAGCCATATAAACTCCGTATTATATAAATTTAATAATTTAAACAGTAATTCTATTTTGCAACCCGCGAAATAACGCTCCCTTTTCGAATTCGGAAAAAGGAACAAACGCACAGCTGCATCCGAAACGCAAACCGAGTTTGTTTTGCATATTCCCGGAGGCTGTTTATTCTTCAATGCGGAATTGCAGTCACATTTTGATTTTAACACAGGCGGCAGAGTTTGGCAACCCGCATAAAAGCAAAATTTGTTCTGTCAACGGTTCAAAACACTGTTTCCGCATTGAAAAAGCATGGTCACATGCTGTTCATTCACTGCGTAAGCCCGCTTATATAGGCTTTCGGGTCGCACGGAACCCCGTTTGCATAAATGCCGAAATGTATTCCGTCCGCACCCGCCGTGCCGATTATGTCGCCCGCTGCAACGGTTGTTCCGACGGAAACATGCGCCTTTTCAAGCCCTGCATAAACGGTTGCAAAACCGTTTTCGTGACGAACATACACGGTCAAACCCATGCTGCCGCGCTCAAGCACCGCAACAACGGTTCCTGCTGCCGCTGCCTTGCAGTTTTCACCTCTGTTCGACGCAAAATCCACGCCCTCATGCGTACTGCCGTTGAGCAGTCCGAAAAAGCGCACAACAGCAGCATCAACGGGCCTTGCAAATGCAATACCCGAAGCAGGGTATTCACCCGTTGTTATTCCGTTTGCTGCCGGGCACGGTCTTGTTCCGATGATAACGGTTTCTTTCAGCGGCAGGTCAAGATACTCGCTCTCAAGCATTCGGCTGCTTTGAAGCGTGCCGTTAATATAAATGTATTCATAAGCACTCATTTTTTTGCCATTCCGTCCGTATTCGGCAACAAAGCGGGTCCCGCAGTAAAAATCGCTGCTGTTAACCGTCGATACCTCATACGGAATCGTTACAAATTCATGCTCAATAAGCCTGCTTTGAACCCTTAGCGGCGTGCTGCTGCCTGTCAGAAACGCAAATGCCTCATCATAGGGCATGACCGCCGCATTTTCGTCCGCCTCAACAAAACCGATTTCATTCAAAAACGATGTGACCGCTCCGCTTTTGTTCACAAAACCATCGAAATATGTACGCACGGCTTCAATAAGCTCCTCCGCCGCGCTGCCGCTTGCAAGCGTTGCGATCGGGCTGCCGTCCGCAATGACGGTCGTTTTAACGTGCGCCAAAGTTTCACCCTGCGGGAACGGCGTATCCGAAACCTCTTCTGTCGGTTCAACGGTAAAGCCGCGATTTTCTCCGTCGCCGTTCTCATCAAACGTCGCGGCGTTTTCCTGCCCTGCATCCGCAGTATCATCCGTCGCAGGCACGGAAGCACTGCCGTACCGCTCCGCCCCCGTTCTGCCGAGCAATATCAAAGCAACAGCGGCGACATCAGCAAGCACCTCGCATATTATGAAAGAAATAACGCTGTGTTTCCTGTATGCTTCGTTGTTTTTTTCTTTACCTCGCATGTCCGAAGCATCCGATGCATTGAAGTTTATTTTCCCCCCATTGACATCCGCACCGGACTCCTCATTGCCGTCCGCACCGGACAGGCGGAACCTTTCGGAAGCAGCCTTTTTAAGTTTTCTTGGTTTATTCCTTGCCATGCTGATATTATAAACCCCGAGTGCGCGGACAGCAATGCTGATTTTTTAATAATTTGTGACAAATTTCACGTTTTTTTGCAGACTGACGCAAACTCGGCGGATTGCGGAAGCCCTCCTGCGCGAAAGACGGATACACCGCCGCGACCCCGCCTTTTTCTTTCGTCCCGAAGTGACGAAATTACTTAAAAAGTGTTGCAAATTTTTATGTTGTTTGTTATAATAGCAGTGATACCGGCAATGAAGGACAACACTCCTCGTCGGGCGGCGTCCCGGCTTGTTTTTTATTTGCACTATCGGGCGTAAACTTTATTCAATCTACGGATCGCAGCATTTTGCCTGCGGCTGCCTATTGGTCTTTGTTTATGTAAAAATCGCATATGAAATTTATTTTTTACGCGTTCGATACCGTGTGGTTATTTTGTTGCACTGCCCTTTCGGCAGGTTTGTTGTTTTCGGTCTGTCGGTTTAAGGGAGTTTTGATTTCGAGATCTTTCCCGCAGAGTGAATCATTCAAAGCATTCCCGCACTATGTAAGCGCATATTTTGCTTTGCGCAAAGGAGGGTTTATTTGCTCAACATTTTCAGGTCGCTTGCCCGTTCAAAACGGGCAATGGTATTCGTTGATTACGAATACTGGTTTTATTCGTACAAAAACAAATATAATCTTCGTCCCGATACAGCCGCATGGCGTGCCGAGCTTGAAAAGCAGTTCGACATTGAAGATATTATGATTTTTGCCGATTTTTCATCCCCCGGCATCGGTGAGGAGCTTGCAAAGCTGCGCAACATCACCAACACCATTATCGAAACCGGCACGGCAACGCAGTATCGCAAAAAAGATATGACGGATTTTGTTATGCTTGATTATATTTATCAGAACGTAACATCCAGAAACGATGTCGGCACCTATATTATCTTCACCGGAGACGGTCATTTTCAGTCCGTTGTCAAATATCTTGTGCAGAAAAGGCACAAAAAAGTTGTTGTTTACGGTGTGACGGACACGTTCAGCAAACGGCTTCAGGGTGTTGCAAGCGACATTCGCCTGCTTCCCGATGAGGAGGAGCTTAACAACTCCTATATGCGCATGATAGTCAGCAACCTTGCGCATGTTGAAGCAAAAGCCAATATCATTCCGACGTTTTGGGGTACCATTGAAGCGGTGTCAAAGCGAAACAATGTTCCCGACGACAGGGTAAAAGCCACACTTTTGCGCATGATGGCAAACGGATACGTTTTCCAAAAAGATTTTTCAATCAATTCAAGCAAACAGGTGCGCATCGTTGCCGCCGATTGGAAAAAAATCAAAGCAGCCGGCCTTTACGACGAAGGCTGAAAACAACCGGCTGAAAATTAAACCCGCAGGAGCCGCTTCCGCCGAATTTGCGCAGCGGCTCCTTTATTTATTCAAACTATCGTCGGTTTATTGCTTATTTCGTTTTTTTTGCTTCACCAAAGTTGTGTATTGCAGCGGAGAGAGTTCTTCCGCCGCTTCAAGTTCAGCACTGTTTTGCGGAGCGGTCGGCATCATGCCCGTTGTTTCGTTTGCCGAAGCAGTTGCATTCCCCGCATCAATACCCAAATTCTGTCCGCAGAAATCCGCATCCTGCATTTTAGGCATTTTCCGTTCGGAATTGTTCTTATCATTTTTCATCTCTTTTTTCATCGGATTCACCTCTTTTTTGTTTGCTGCCGAATAAACATTGTTTTTCCGAAAAAACATTGAGTTTGCACAATTTTTTTCGAATCCAACGGTTCGACTCGGCGCGTTTTCGTCCTTCCGTATGTATTGTTTGTGTAAAATATTGAAAAAATTCTTGATAAATACTTGAAATTTCGGGAAGAATTATGTATAATACATTGCTGTACCAAGTGTGTATAAAAAAGAAAACACGGAGGATTCATTATGTCCCACAAATATGTGTACCTCTTCAATGAGGGCAACGCAACCATGAGGAACCTTCTGGGCGGCAAAGGTGCCAACCTTGCCGAAATGACCGGTCTCGGTCTGCCCGTTCCTTATGGCTTCACAGTTTCAACCGAAGCCTGCACCCGTTACTATGAGGACGGCCGCACAATCTCCGATGACATCATCGAGCAGATAAAAGCAGCTCTTGCCGTTACCGAAGAAAAGGCGGGCAAAAAATTCGGCAGCACCGAAAACCCCTTCCTCGTTTCCGTTCGTTCCGGCGCACGTGCAAGCATGCCCGGCATGATGGACACGATCCTCAACCTCGGTCTGAACGACGAAACCGTTGTTGCTCTTGCAAACCTGACCGGCAACGAGCGTTTTGCATATGACAGCTATCGCCGTTTCATTCAGATGTTCTCCGACGTCGTTATGGAAGTTGAAAAAGCAAAGTTCGACGAGATTTTCGACGGCGCAAAGAAAAAATACAATTGCGAACTTGACACCGACCTTACTGCCGACAACCTTAAGGAAATCGTTGAAGCATACAAAGCCATGTTTAAACAGGTCAAGGGATTTGACTTCCCGCAGGAACCCATGACTCAGCTTCTCGAAGCTGTCAAGGCAGTTTTCCGCAGCTGGGATAACCCCCGCGCAATTATCTACCGCCGCATGAACGATATCCCCTCCGATTGGGGCACCGCGGTCAACGTTCAGAGCATGGTATTCGGCAACATGGGCAACGACAGCGGTACCGGTGTTGCATTCACCCGCAACCCCTCCACCGGCGAAAAGAAACTCTACGGCGAGTATCTCATGAACGCACAGGGCGAGGACGTTGTTGCAGGCATCCGCACTCCCGAACCCATCGACCACCTCAGGCAGACCAACGAAGCCGTTTACAACGAATTCGTAAGAACGGCCGAAACTCTTGAAAAACACTATCGCGACATGCAGGATATGGAGTTCACTATTGAACGCGGCAAGCTCTTCATGCTCCAGACCCGCAACGGCAAGCGCACCGCAGCGGCAGCTCTTCAGATCGCTGTTGACCTTGTGAACGAAGGTATGCGCACCCGCGAAGAAGCGATTGCAATGATCGACCCCAAGAGCCTTGACGCTCTGCTTCATCCCACCTTTGACGCCGCTGCACTTAAGGCAGCAAAGGCAATGGCAACCGGTCTTGCCGCATCCCCCGGTGCAGCATGCGGCATGGTCTACTTCTCGGCAGACGATGCAAAGCGCGCAAGCGAAGCGGGCCACAAGGTTATCCTTGCCCGCAAAGAAACCAGCCCCGAGGACATCGAGGGCATGACCGCTTCCGAGGGTATCCTCACCGCTTTCGGCGGCATGACCAGCCACGCTGCGGTTGTTGCAAGACAGCTCGGCACCTGCTGCGTCTCCGGCTGCAAGGAAATCGTTATCGACGAACCCGCAAAGACGCTCACCTTCACCGACGGCACCGTTCTTCACGAAGGCGACTGGATGAGTCTTGACGGCTCAAACGGCAAAGTTTACGCCGAAGCGATTCGCACCGTCCCCGCCGAACTTTCCGGCAATTTCGCAACCATTATGGAATGGGCGGATGCAATTCGCACCCTTAAGATCCGCACCAATGCGGACTCCCCCGCACAGGCTGAAATGGCAGTCAAGTTCGGCGCAGAGGGCATCGGTCTCTGCCGCACCGAGCATATGTTCTTTGACGAAGCACGAATCCCCGCAATGCGCGAGATGATCGTTTCAAAGAATGCGGATGAGCGCAAGGCTGCTCTTGCAAAAATTCTGCCCATGCAGCGTGAAGACTTCAAGGGCATCTACAAGGCAATGCAGGGTCGTCCCGTTACGATTCGCTTCCTGGATCCGCCCCTCCATGAGTTCCTTCCCACCAAGGATGAGGAGATCGCCGCTCTTGCAAGCAACATGGGCATCACCTTTGATGAGCTCAAAAAGACCGTTGTCAGCCTGCACGAGAGCAACCCCATGATGGGCCACCGCGGCTGCCGTCTGTCCGTTACTTACCCCGAAATTGCGGAAATGCAGACCCGTGCCGTTATTGAAGCTGCAATCGAGGTTCGTCAGGAAACCGGGCTTGAAATCATCCCCGAAATCATGATTCCCCTTGTCGGCGAAACCCGTGAGCTTGCATATGTTAAGAGTTTCGTTGTTGAAACCGCAAAGAAGGTCATGGAAGAAAAGGGCATGGAAATCCCCTACCTTGTCGGCACCATGATCGAAATCCCCCGCGCCGCTCTCACTGCGGACGAAGTTGCAACCGAGGCGGAATTCTTCAGTTTCGGCACCAACGACCTTACCCAGATGACTTTCGGCTTCAGCCGCGACGATGCCGGGAAGTTCCTTGATGACTATTATAAGAAGAAAATCTTCGAGAGCGATCCCTTTGCACGCGTTGATCAAAACGGCGTAGGCAAACTCGTCAAGATGGCTGTTGAGCTCGGCAAGCAGACCCGTCCCAACATCAAGCTGGGCGTTTGCGGCGAACACGGCGGTGATCCCTCCAGCATCGAGTTCTTCCACAAAGTCGGTCTTCAGTATGTTTCCTGTTCACCCTTCCGCGTACCCATTGCAAGGCTTGCGGCAGCACAGGCAAAGCTGAACAACAACTGATTCAACCCACCTAACCCATTAACTTTTCCCGCGCAGCTGCCGATACTTAAATAATTCGGCGGCTGCACGGTGCAGACATCAAATAAGGACGGCAGAAATTCGGAATTGTTCCGTTTCTGCCGTCCTTTGATTATCATATTCATGCGCACTGCTTAATATACACTGCTGTCAAAGCATTCCCATTTCATTTTCCTGATGCACCGTTATGCTCATGCCGTGTGCTCATCCAAAATGCTTTTCAGTGCAGCCATTGAACTTGTATGACTTCTTGCAACGCGAAGGTTCTTTCGTTTCGCCTGCCCGGAGGCAATCTGAAGCATTTTATGAGACATTGTGCTTGTGAAAAGCACGACCAGATCCGGTGTGCCGAAGTTCTGAATGCCTTTATCCGTTTCAATATAGACCTTTGCTTTACATGAATATGATTTGCAAAGCTGCTCATACTGCCTTATCATGCGCTCATTTCCGCCGACGATAACAACGCTCATTTTCTTTCCCTTTCTCCTGTTTGTTATTTTTAACTTTTCGCTTTAGTCTTCAATTTCTTTCCGTGCCTTTTTCAATTCCGCCCGTTTTGCTTTTAGTTAGCCTATGCTAACTTCAGTTCTAAAAATAAAACTTTCTGCCGGTGCCTTCACAGCAATACGGATATGCTCCTCCGTCGGGGCTGAAGCGCGAAAAGCATATCCGTTCTGTTTCACAACTTTTTCAACCTTTTTCAGTCTTTATGCAGAATGCCCGCAAACAGTCCGCGCCTGCCTTCAATGATTTTTGTCGAGGCGGAGATGAATTCATAACCTGTCTCTTCAATTGCGCGCTTAAGCGCAGCTGCATCGGGTTCTGTTTCGGACTCGATCACCGTTTCACCTTTTGAGTGCGATGATTTCACTTTCTTAACGTTGAAATTCCTTCTTATTGCATCATTGATATGCGCTTCACACATTCCGCACATCATTCCATCGATTTTTACAACGGTTCTGAACATTTTTTCTCCTTTCCGCAAAGCTGTTTCCATAAATTCGGCCGGCATTTTTCCTGCTTGCACCGGTTTGCGGCCGACTTATTATTTTTTATGGCAGGAGCCTGCCATCGGACAATGGGCGCACTTGCAGCCGCAGGAGGACTTGCCTTTTCTTTTGTCTTTAACAAGACTCACAATGATAAGAGCCACAACAGCGGCAAGCACAAGGCAGATAATAATCGTTGAAAGATTCCGAGCTATCCAATTGAACATATGACCTTCTCCTTTCATGTTTCTGTTTTCGTGAAAAATAAAATCGGTTTTTGCTTATTTTATTCCCGAATTTGCCCGGAAGATGCGGAGGCAATGCATGGCGCACCGCCGTCCGCATCGTCATCCGGGTTGGGGGAATTCATTCGTCGAACCGCATCGTATTGCCGAACGCTGTTCGACTCAAACCATTGCTAACGTTTTGATTTATCCAATCTTAACGTTCTTGGTAAGCTTTGTTGCCTCTTTGTAGGGGCGGGCGAGCATGTAGATAATGCCGGCAAGTGCAGCAACAGCAAAGATGAGGCCGACAACATGTACATTACCCGTGAACAGGCAGCCGAACTGATAAATCATCAGAGAGATGATGTACGCAAATCCGCACTGGTATGCAACTGCGAACCAAGTCCATTTCGGGCTGTTCATTTCGCGCTTTATTGCGCCGATTGCCGCAAAGCAAGGTGCACAGAGCAGGTTGAACACCAGGAACGAATATGCCTGAATGCCGTTGAAAACATGTGCAAGGGTCGCATAAACGGGACCTTCTGCGCCGTAAAGAATGCCCATCGTGCCAACGATGTTTTCCTTTGCAACAAGGCCGGTGATGGATGCAACCGCTGCCTGCCATTCGCCCCAGCCGAGGGGTTTGAAGATCCAGGCGATCGCATTGCCGACTGCCGCAAGAATGGACTTGTCAAGCTCGTCTTCCGCAAGCATTCTGAACCCGTCGGAAGTAAATCCGAAGTAGGAGGTAAACCAAACGAGTATCGTGGACAGAAGAATGATCGTGCCCGCTTTCTTGATGAAGGACCAGCCGCGCTCCCAAGTGGAACGGAGAACGTTGCTGACAGTGGGAAGATGATATGCGGGAAGCTCCATTACGAAGGGAGCGGGTTCGCCCGCGAACATCTTGGTTTTCTTCAGCATGATACCGGAAATTATGATTGCCGCCATGCCGATGAAATATGCACTTGTTGCAACCCAGGCTGAACCGCCGAAGATTGCGCCTGCGATCATTGCAATAAAGGGAACCTTTGCACCGCAGGGGATGAACGTTGTGGTCATGATGGTCATGCGGCGGTCACGTTCGTTTTCAATCGTTCTGGATGCCATAATACCGGGAATGCCGCAGCCCGTGCCGATGAGCATCGGAATGAAGGATTTGCCGGAAAGACCGAATTTGCGGAAAATCCTGTCAAGAACGAATGCGATACGTGCCATATAACCGCAGCCTTCAAGGATAGCGAGCAGCAGGAACAGAACGAGCATCTGCGGAACAAAGCCGAGAACAGCACCGACACCTGCAACTATACCGTCGTTGATAAGGCCTGCAAGCCAATCAGCTGCGCCTGCCTTTTCAAGGCCTTCGCCCACAAGCACGGGAATACCCTTTACCCAAACGCCGTATGCGGCGGGATCGGGTTCGTCGAATCCGTTTTCCTTAAGATATTTAACGGCATCAACATAAGTCATGCCGATGGTTTCATCTTCCTTTGCGTCTTTGGGGATCGTGGAATAATAAACGGTCATTTCGTTTACCGCAAGAGTTTCCTCATCCTCAACGCCGATGGTTGCGGTTGCGTTCTCGCTCTCGGGCTTGTATGCTTCGAGTTCGGCAAGCACTTTGTCAGCATCAAAATCTTCGGCTTCAGTGTCGAAATCAACAAATGCGCCGGCAGCGTTCATTGCGTTGCTGTAATTTTCGGCAGTTTCGTTATATGCCTTTGAGCCGATGCCGAACAGATGCCAGCCGTCGCCGAACAGTCCGTCGTTTGCCCAATCCGTTGCCGCGCTGCCGACTGTTACCATTGAAATATAGTAAACAAGGAACATTACTGCAGCGAAGATGGGGAGACCCAGCCAGCGGTTGGTCACGATTTTGTCGATCTTGTCGGAAGTTGAAAGCTTGCCCGTGTTTTTCTTTTTGTAGCAAGCTTTGATAATCGAACCGATGTAGATATAACGTTCGTTGGTGATAATGGATTCGGAATCGTCATCCATTTCCTTCTCTACCGCCTCGATATCCTTATTGATATGCTCCATAACCTTAGGATCAATATTCAGATTTTCAAGCACCTTGTCGTCGCGCTCAAAAATCTTCACGGCATACCAACGCTGCTGCTCCTCGGGCAGTCCGTGAACGGCTGCTTCCTCGATATGTGCAAGTGCATGTTCAACAGGGCCTGCGAAGGTGTGCATGGGAACGGTTTTGCCGTTCTTTGCTGCATCGATTGCCGCTTCCGCAGCTTCCGCAATGCCGGTCCCGCGCAAAGCGGAAATTTCAACGACTTTGCAGCCAAGCTGACGCGAAAGTTCGGCAACATTGATTTTGTCGCCGTTCTTGCGAACAAGGTCGATCATGTTGATTGCAACAACAACCGGAATGCCAAGCTCCGTAAGCTGAGTTGTAAGATACAGGTTGCGCTCCAAATTCGTGCCGTCGATGATGTTCAGTATCGCATCGGGACGCTCGCCGATAAGGTAGTTGCGCGCAACGACCTCTTCAAGTGTATAGGGTGAAAGCGAATAAATGCCGGGAAGGTCGGTGATGATAACTCCGTCATGTTTTTTAAGTTTACCTTCTTTTTTTTCAACCGTGACACCCGGCCAGTTTCCGACGAACTGATTCGAGCCGGTCAATGCGTTGAACAGCGTTGTTTTGCCGCTGTTGGGGTTGCCCGCAAGGGCGATTCTCAAATTCATTTTATCCTCCTTATCCGTCATACGGTTATATTTTTTCCGTTCTGCCGCCGAAAGCCGAAACGCACCTTTCGGCGAAGCATTGTTAGCTTTGGCTAACCTTTTGTTCCGAATAATACGGGGTTTCCCCCGCATGTTTTCCGTTTTATTCGATTTCGATCATTTCAGCATCCGCCTTGCGGAGTGAAAGCTCATAACCGCGCACCGTGACTTCAATGGGGTCGCCCAGCGGTGCCACCTTGCGAACATAGACCTCAACCCCCTTGGTGATGCCCATGTCCATGATGCGGCGTTTTACGGCTCCCTCACCGTGCAGCTTTACAACCTTTACGGTGTCTCCGATTTTTGCCTGTCTGAGTGTATTCATGATTATTCCTCCCGACTTTATTTTTATAATTTATCTTTAATTTTTCATTCACATTCGCAGCATCGCCGTTTGCAAACCGCAAAAATTTGCGGGCCGCAAAAGGTTGCGGGCCGCAAAAATTTGCGTTTTTTCCGCATCAGACCATTATGCGGCGCGCCATTTCTTCACTTATTGCAACACGCGACTCCTTGACGTTCACAATAACGTTTCCGCCGAGCGCATTCACGACAGTAACGCTTCCGCCGACAACAAAGCCGAGATCCTCAAGATGTTTTTTAATCTCCGGACTGCCGCCGATCTTCTTTATCGTGTTCTCCTCGCCGATTCCGGCCAACATTAACGGCATCATATCATTACTCCTTGCTCAATAACACGAATTTTAAATTAGCTTTTGCTAACTTTCTGTTCAAAAAATTAGCTCTTGCTAACTTGATTCGTCTAAAAATAATTAGCTCTCGCTAACCGAGACATATCATACAACCGCACTCGGAATTTGTCAACCCCTTTTTTCAAAAAAACTCAAAAATTTTTGCTTATTTTGCACAAATCGACAGTGTGGCCGTTCACAATGCGGCATGTCCGTTTTCGGCTTCCGCTGCCTTCCGATATGTTGTTTCACTCCAAGCGTACCGTACTCCTTATGCAGTGCCGTCTCCGAACAATGTTTCGGCATCGAACGCATTTTTGCAATACAAAGCTTCCGTTATTGTTTGTATTACATTTATTTGCAGAAGCTGTACTGTTTTATGTACCGAAAGTGCTTTGTTTTGTGTTGACACCGTATATTTCGGGCGGTATAATACAATTGTAAAAGCACCGAAGCTTTTTTATCGTAACCCCTCATGCAGAAGCCGGCGGAAACCTCACCCGCCGGCTTTTGTTCCGCTTTGTCCGCTTTGCAGCCGGAAAACTCAGTAAAAAAAGAACCGTCCTGTTACGGGCGGTTCTCAAAAAACAACCTGCTTTGTCAATGTTAAAGTCGGATTGATTCAAAAAATTGAGAATCATCCGCACTCGCAAGTTTTACGGATTGAGCCTGTCGGGGCTGCGGAACAGGAACATAGCTTCCTTAATGTTGAGTCCGAGCAGCAGCATGGTCAAACGGTCAACACCGAGACCGAAACCGCCGTGCGGAGGGCAGCCGTATTTAAAGAATTCAAGGTAGAACTTAACGTCTTCACCGAGTCCTTTTTCGTCCGCCTGTTTTTTGAGGATTTCGTAACGATGCTCGCGCTGTGCACCGGTTGTGATTTCAACACCGCGCCAGATAAGGTCATAACCCTGCGGAACGCCGTTTTCATCGCGCATATGATAGAATGCGCGCTTTTCTGCGGAGTAATCGGTTATGAAGAGGAACTCGTGATTGTAATGCTTCTTCACCCAATCAAAGCTGAGTTTCTCTGCCTCGGTGGTCAAATCGCCGCGTTCGCCTTCCGCGGGAACATAGCCGTATTCCTTTTCAAGAGCATCGTAAAGCTCCGCAAGAGTGATAACGGGGAACGGAAGCGTGGGCACAATGAGTTCAATGCCGAAAGCTTCCTTTATGCGTTCGCCGTATTTTTCGTTGACAACGCCGAGAGCATATGTCAATATTTCGGCCTCAATCTGCATAACATCGCGATAGGATTCGATATAGCTGAATTCAAGGTCAAAGCCCGTAAATTCGGTTGTGTGCTTGCTTGTGAAAGATTTTTCCGCACGGAAAACGGGACCGACTTCAAATATACGTTCAAAACCCGCCGCCATTGCCATCTGCTTGTAGAACTGCGGACTCTGGGCAAGATACGCCTTGCGGTCAAAATATTCAACTTCAAAAACATCCGCGCCGCTCTCGCTTGCCGCTCCGATAAGCTTCGGAGTGTGAATCTCGATAAAGTCCTTTTTAAGGAGGTATTCGCGCATTGCGTTCACAAGGCAGCTCTGAACCTTAAACAGGAGCTGGTTCTCGTCCGTGCGCAGATCGATCCAGCGATAGTTCAGCCTCTGATCGATTGCAGAGCGTTCGACCGCCTGTTTTTTCTTTGTTGCGGGAATTTCCTTGCGGATAATGGGCAATGCGTCCGCAACGGATTCGATTTCAAGTTCCGTCGGCAGAAGCTCGATTCCGCCCATTTTAACGTACTCGTTTTCCGCAACAAGTCCGGTGCAGCTGATTACGGAATCGGGAGTTATGTGCGCAATGTCGTCAACAAGCGCGGGGCATTTCTCTTTTTCGACGGTTATTTGCAGCTTTCCGGTGATGTCCTTGATGACGATAAAAGCCATTGACTTGCCGTCGCGGATGTTTTCAACAAAGCCCGAGACCTTTGCCGTTTCGCCGCATTTTGTTCGAATATCCCTTATGAAGGTTCTTTCCATTTTTGTTCAATAATTCCTTTCGTTATTGAAACGCCTGCGCTTTTTTGCACACAGGCAGAATTCTTCCGCTTATTATTATACTCATATTTTTCTGTAAATCAAGGCTGAAATCACCGTGCACAAAGCATTGCGGGCAGTTTTTCGGCAAATTCGGGCCGCTGCCGCGCCTTTTTGACGCACCGGCGGCGCGAAAAAAGGCTTTCCGCATTATTGTTGACGCGGCAAGTCTTTTTGCTTACGCTTTATGTATCCTTTTTTGCTTTAAGTCAGCTCATTCTTCGGCATCGACAGGTTCGGAATCCGTCTCGCAATCGATGCTTCCGCCGTTTGAAAGATCCTTTCCGTCCAAAAGCAGCAGCTTTTCGGCAAGCAAACGCGAAAAGCCCGCGACTATTGCGGCGGAAGCAACGAGTTCTTCCGTGGTTTGAACCGCAATATCCGGCTTTTCATCATGATCCAAAAGCGCCGCGCTTGCAAGACGAACCTGCTGAACAAAATATTTTGCGGTCAGATCATGGCGGCTTATGAACGACTCATATGCGCTGCGCACACCCGATGTGCAGCTGTTTTCAGCCGAACCGACCGGAGATTTTGCACATTCGTCGCAGCGGGCATCTGCGCTGCACTCACATGTGGGCAGCGCGATTTTTATCATTGACATGTTAAGGCTCTGTTTCAGCGTGCAAATCATGAGTAGGCACGCAATATGGGGTCGATAGTACTTTTTTTTAATCGGACCCGGCATGATCCCGCGGCGAACATAGTTGTTGATGGCGGAACTTGTAACAACCTCTTCATTCTTCAGTTCGGGCGGCAGATAATCCAAATATTTGCGCAGCAAATCAACGGTCTGCTCCATATACAGACCGAAATCGGGTATCTCATCCCATTCGGGAAGGCGAAAGCGCATAAGATGCTTTTCCCACCGACGGAGCTTACCCGCAATCAAGGCTTTATCATATGACATTATGACATTATTTTTCCCCCTGCGTCCCTTTTCGGGGCGCAAATTGCAAAAGATTATACGGCATTGTGCATATTGTACATTTTAAGCATTGTTCCGCATTTTTCACAATTGTATTATAGTGCAGGATTCAAACGCTGTAAAGCGCATTTGTCCGAAATATATGCTCAAAAGTCTCATTTTGTTACATTGAGCGCTTGACACATTCATATGAACATGTTAATCTGTTACGGAAGATTAGATGATGTGAGGTGAGTGAACGTGTACCGAATTATTACCGATACTTCCGCCAATCTTGAGCTTGAGCTTTTGGAGCGGAAGGGTATTGCGGAGATACCGTTTTCATTCAGTATACCGGAAAAAGGCGGAGATGCGCTGTACTGTCCGGATTTTTCGGCTTTTGATTCCAAAGCATTTTATGATGCAATGCGCAGCGGAACAAGAGTCACAACCTCTCAAATAACGCCCGCTCAATATACTGAAAAAATGCGTCCCTTGCTTGAAGCGGGGCAGGATATTCTTTTTATCGGCATGTCATCCGGCGTGAGCGGATCATTTCAGGCCGGAATGGTGGCGGCGGCTCAGCTGCGCGCCGAATTTCCCGAACGGAGCATTGAGCTTATCGACACTCTCGGAGCCTCGCTCGGCGAAGGGCTTGTTGTTCTGCGTGCGGCGGAACTCCGCGATTCGGGAATTGCCCTTTCTGCGGCGGTACACCTGCTTTCGGACTATCGCGACAGGATATGTCAGGTTTTCACGGTTGACAACCTCAAATATCTCTGCTCGACGGGCAGGCTTTCGAATGCAAAGGCTGCAATCGGCAACATTTTGAATATCAAACCCCTTTTGAAGGGCGACAGCAAGGGAAAAATCGTCAATTTCGGCAAAGTTCGCGGAAGGAAACACTCCCTGCGCGCAATTGCGGAACAATATCGCGAATACGTTGTTGACGCTGCAAACCAAACAGTCGGCATCGCACATGCGGACTGTATCGAAGATGCAAACACTCTTGCGGAGCTTATATCAGAAATTGCTCCGCCGAAGGATATTTTAACCGTTATGTACGAGCCCGTGACGGGTTCCCATGTCGGTCCGGGGACACTGGCATTGTTTTTTGTCGGTAAAAAAGGCTTCAGACAGGCAAAGAGCTGATTCTTCTGTCCGAAGCACCGAAAAGGAATTCCCCCCTTCCTTAATGAAACGTTGGTTTACCGCGTTTCTGTTGTAAAACGAAAAAGTCCGCGTGCCCTCCCTGCGGACTTTTTCGTTTTTTAGCGTTTTATATTAGTTGCATGATTCGATGCAGATCCCGTTTTCTTTATGTGTGCATGTTGTATATTTATGTTTCTCTTCCTTTTATATTTCTTTTTTGCATGGCATTCAAAATCCGTGCTTTCCCGCAAAAACAATTCTCAATTCAACATGCGCCTTGCCGCAGCAGCATCCCACCGTTCGGTTAAAAACCGTTTATATCGCTTCGCATCGTGAAAAATGAATTGTTAACAAATTGTTCACAATTTCAGGGCAAAACGGGGTTG